>CETA01153655.1_pt1 | contig 11467 bp, 8 predicted proteins | sample 531251 | NCBI WGS metagenome assembly CETA01 (sample SAMEA2622362, study PRJEB7988) | marine metagenome | biome: marine biome (ENVO:00000447); feature: mesopelagic zone (ENVO:00000213); material: "saline water (ENVO:00002010), including plankton (ENVO:xxxxxxxx)" | depth 380 m
AAATTAGTATCTCTTATGATACAGGCCGGAACCGAGGGACCACAGTTCGCAGAACTTGCAATGGAAGTTAATGGTAAGATTTACAAAACTAAAAGCGGTGGAGATGGTCCTGTCGATGCTTTATTTAATGCTATTACTGAAATTGTTCCACATGAATCTGAGCTTCAACTTTACCAAGTTCATGCTGTAACAGAAGGAACTGACGCACAGGCTGAAGTAAGTGTAAGGTTGCACGAATCAGGAAAGACAGTTATTGGAAGAGGAGCTGATACAGATACTTTAGTTGCTTCTGCCAGGGCATATATAAGTGCTTTAAATCGATTAATGATTAAAAGAAAAAAAAATATACCCGAGGAGATAAACAACTGATTTTTTTAGGGGGTAAATCTTGCAAGGTTTCCTTAGTTTAATTAGTTCTGACATGGCCATAGATTTAGGCACTGCTAATACATTAGTTTATCTAAAGAAATCAGGGATAGTCGTAAATGAACCTTCTGTAGTGGCAGTTGAAGGTCCTCCAGATAGAATAAGAATCTTAGCGGTTGGTGAAAAAGCCAAAAAAATGTTAGGACGAACTCCTGAAAATATTAAAGCTATTCTTCCCATGAAAGATGGAGTTATTGCGGACTTTATAGCTGCAGAAGAAATGATCAAATATTTTATCCAGAAGGCAACTCCAAAAAAAACTCTATTAAGTCCTAAAATTATCATTTGTGTTCCAACAAGCGCTACACCTGTTGAAAGAAAAGCTATTCAAGAAGCCGGAATTGCAGCGGGAGCTAGGAGAGTATATTTAATCGAAGAATCAATGGCTGCCGCCATAGGAGCCGACTTACCTGTTACTGAGCCGGTAGGGTCTATGATAGTTGATGTTGGAGGGGGCACTACTGAAGTAGCAATTGTGTCATTAGAGGGGATAGTTTACTCAAAATCTATAAGAGCTGGAGGTAACAAATTTGATGAATCTATAATTTCTTATATACGAAGAAACGAAAACCTAATAATTGGCGAAGTAACAGCCGAAAACGTTAAGAAAATGATAGGATCAGGAATTATTCCAAAGCACGGCGAGGGCAAAAAGATTATTATTAAGGGGAGAGATACAATTGATGGTGTTCTTAAAGAAAAAGAAGTATCAGAAAGACAAATATCTGAAAGCTTAGCAGAACCATTATTTGACATAGTTGAAACAATTAAAGAAGGATTAGAAATGGTGCCTCCGGAGCTTAGCGGAGATATAATGGAGCACGGCATAACCTTGACTGGAGGTGGATCCCTCCTAAGAAACACCGACATAGTAGTCCAGAATGCAACTGGTATAGAGGTTAGATATGCTAATGATCCCTTATTCAGTGTAGTTTTGGGAACAGGAAAAGTTCTAGAAAATCTAAAAGATATGCAAAGATCACTAAGTTCAACTTATGGAGGCTATAGCTAGGAATCGGTTTAAAATTACCTAATGAATACTAACTTCGATAACGATAATAACGGTATATCTCGTCGTATTTTTATTGTTGGAGGTGGTATGTTTGTTTTGTCAGCCACAGTATTAGGCCAACTTTGGAATTTGCAGGTCAGGCAGGGCGGAAAATATACACTACTATCCGATAAAAACCGTATTAGACTAACTCCTATTCAACCACAAAGAGGAAGGTTTCTAGATCGTAATGGTTTTCCTGTAGCTATAAATTCATCTAATTTTAAATTATCTTATTTTTCTGAGAATGGTAAAGACAGCTCTAAGGCTTTAGAAAAACTCTCTAAACACATAAATCTAAATTCTAAACACATCGATAAAATCAAAATAGATATAAAAAAAACAAAAAATGGAAACCCCATATTTGTAAAAGATAACTTAACCATTGAAGAAATAAATATCTTAGAAAAAATTAATGAAAAAGAAGGTTTTGTCATAAAAAATGTCAACAAGAGATCATATATCGAACAAGAAAAGTTTGCTCACATTATTGGTTATGTAAGAAAAAAGAGAGCCTCTGATCACATTAATTCAATGTCAATATCAGGTGTTACTGGTCTGGAATATAGATACGACAATATTTTACGAGGACAAATGGGTTTCGTAAAAACCGAAGTCAATGCGGTTGGTGATAGTGTTAAAATTTTAGACAAAAATGAGTCAATCTCTGGTCAAGATATTATCCTTACTATTGACAGAAATCTTCAAGAAAAAGTTTATACAATGATGAAGGGAAAGCCAGGAGCTGCTTGTGTTTTAGATATTAGGAATGGTGATATTATGGCTTTATGTTCTTCCCCAAGTTTTGATCCTAATGATTTTGTTAGTGGTTTTTCTGAGAAAGAATGGAGAATTCTAAACAATAATATCCATAAGCCTTTTTTAAATAAGGCAATCAATGGCGAATACCCGCCTGGATCAACATTTAAAATGATGGTGGCCTTAGCTGGCTTAGAATCTGGTCTTTTAGACCCAAAAAAGAAAATAATCTGTGAGGGTAAAACTGATTTTGGAGATAGGACTTTTCATTGTTGGAGAGACAAAGGTCATAAAGAAGTAGATTTAAGAAAAGCAATAAAAATATCTTGCGATACTTATTTCTATAAGTTAGCCGCAAGACTTGGAATAGATAGAATTGCCTTGATGGCTTATCGTTTTGGTTTAGGAAAAAATTATAATCTAATTTCTGAAAGAGAAAGCAAGGGATTGATTCCTGATAGAAGGTGGAGAAAAAACAATCTCTATAATTCAAGATGGGGTATAGGAGATACTATAGTTGCTGGAATTGGTCAAGGATATGTGACGGCAACCCCCTTACAATTAGCTGTAATGATAGGCTCTATAGCAAATAAAGGGTTTAATATATCCCCTAATCTAATATCTTCTCCTGTTACCAAGAAGAATAATCACTCAAAACCATTAGGACTTAGTTTTTCTAACATCGACATGATAAGAAATTTTCTTGATATTGCTGTCAATGAAAGGGGTAGCAATGGTTATAAAAGTAGAATTAATGATCAAGATTGGTTGATGGGAGGAAAGACTGGCACTTCTCAGGTTAAAGAGATTTTAGAAGAAGAGAGGTTAGGAGAGGTTGTAACTTCAGATAAATGGGAATTCAGAGACCATGCTTTATTTGTTGGTTATGCGCCAACAAAAAAACCTAGATTTGCTGTATCTGTAATTCTTGAACATGGCGGTTCGGGAAGTCAAAACGCAGCTCCAGTAGGAAGGGACATTTTACTAGCTTGTAGGAATTTGAAAGATTCAGGTTACAGAATTTAACAAGGATTAATATTGAAAAGTAGATACAGAAATTCTCTTGTTTATGATAGAAGTCCGCATTGGAATTCCTTCAAAAGAATCAATTTTGCTATTCCAGCTTCTCTTTTTCTTCTAAGTTTGGCAGGGATTTTAATGCTTTACTCTGTTTCGGGTGGTGAAATTGGTGTTTTAGTCAAGAATCATCTGGTTAGAGTTTGTATTGGATTGTTAGTCTTTTTAGCATTTGCGTTCACAAGTATCAGGATCATTAGATATATTTCACCTGTTTTATATTTAATTATTCTTTTGTGCCTAGTATGGCTTTTTTTCTTTGAGACCAACACAGTCTCAAGATGGATAAACTTAGGATTCTCAAGCTTTCAACCAGCAGAAGTCCTAAAATTTATCCTAATCTTAACTTTGGCATCTTATTATAGTTTTTTAGGAGAAAGGCGATCAAAGGGTTTGTTTTCAGTAACTCTACCTTTAGTTTTAATAATTTTACCTGCTTTTCTAACGGTTAGACAACCAGACCTAGGAACGGCTTTGTTGTTGTTGTTGACTGGTATTTCTATTATTTTTTTTTCCGGTTTGCGTTTTAGGTGGATTGCTATTGTTGCGTTAAGTTTTGGTGCTTCTATTCCAATAATATTCGATAATCTTAAAGAGTATCAAAAGGAAAGGCTTATGGTTTTCTTAAATCCGGAAACAGACCCTTTTGGAGCAGGTTATCACATAATACAATCTAAGATTGCAATTGGTTCAGGGGGATTTACCGGAAAAGGCTTTATGATGGGTACTCAAAGCCAATTAAATTTTCTTCCAGAAAAACACAGTGATTTCATGCTATCTGTTCTACTTGAAGAGATGGGCTTTCTAGGGGGTCTTTTTGTTTTCTTTATCTTTCTTTATTTAATTTTGATCTCTATACACACTTCCTTAACATCGAGAAGCCGATTTAACTGTTTGGCTTGTGCAGGAATAGCAGTTTTAACATTTTTATATTTCTTTATTAATTCGGCTATGATTATGGGTATTATCCCTATAGTTGGGGTACCTCTACCTATGCTTTCTTATGGTGGTTCAGCTATAATTGCTTTTTGTGCTGCCATGGGTTTTGTTGTAAATGCAAGAATAAACCGAGATATTAAACTAGAGAGCTTTCTAGGAAACTAAAGTGTTGCATCCTGTTGACCAAATTATCGAAGAAAGATGTGAGAAATTAAGAAGAAACAAATTTCTTTGGAATATTATTAAAACTCCCATCTTCAAAGCATTAAATTACAAAGAAGCTAAAGAAATAACAGATATAATTTTTTCTAAAAATGGTTTCGATGCTTTTTCTTATTTAGTAGAAATTCTTGATACATGTATACGAGTCGAACATTTGGATTTTGTTCCCGATAAAGGCGCCGTTTTATTAGCAGGAAATCATCCTACAGGGTTGATAGATGGTATCGTTATGTTTCAGGTTTTAAAAGTGAAAAGACCCGATTATGCTCTTTACGCAAACTCAGATTTAATTAAATTAGCACCGAAATTTACGGATGTTATTATTCCCGTAGAATGGATCGAGAGTAAGCGAACCTCTGAAAAAAGTAGAAAAACACTAAAATTAACGAGAGAGGCCCTAAATAATGGCAGACCCTTATTATCATTCTCTTCAGGGAGATTAGCAAAAAGAATGGGTATTAAGTTAAGAGAAAGATCATGGATCACAACAGTTATTAAATTATCTTTGAAGTACAATGTTCCCGTTGTACCTTTTCATATTAGTGCTAGAAATTCATTTTTATATTATTTCCTTGATATTGTTAATGAAGAGCTCAAAAACGTCAGTCTTTTTCATGAAATGTTAAACAAGAAAAAAATGATATATAGGATTAAATTTGGCATGCCCATTCAACCAGAAAATTTTGTTGGTGATATTGTTTCCGAAACTAAATCGCTTCAAAACTATGTTGAATATGTATTGGGAGAACCACCTTCACTGCTAGAAAATTTTAAATGAACACTTTTTTTTAATTAAAAATCTGACATAGTATTAAAGAATCTTTGGAGCAGGTCTGTGCAGAAGTCTTTAAGAAAATATCTATTCTTAGTTTGTCTTATTAACTTTTTTGTTACTGGCCATGCCTTTTCACAAAATGATGATTGGACTTCATATGGTAAAGATCCAGGTGGGGGTCACTATTCTAGTGCTGATGAAATCACTCCAGAAAACGTTAAAAATCTAAGACAAGTATGGGTTCATCGGTCAGGAGATTACCACGAGGGAGGTAATTGGAGAGAAGGAGGACTGGGAAGTACTTTGCAAACATCTTTTGGGGTTACACCTATTCTTGTAGATGAAATCTTATTTTATTGTACTCCATATAACAGAGTCATTGCTTTAAATTCTGAAACTGGAGAAGAAAAATGGGTTTTTGATCCAAAGATGGAAATAGAAGGAAAAGCCCTTTTGCATTGTAGAGGAGTTAGTAGTTGGAAGGATCAAACCAGATTTGAGAGTGAAGAATGTTCTCATAGAATAATAGCTATTACTATTGATGCAGAACTTTTTTCCATAGATGGAAAAAACGGAAAATTATGTAAAGATTTTGGAGATAATGGTCGGATAGATTTAAGGGTTGGAATGGGAGATCATGACCCATCCCACTATTGGAGCACATCCCCTCCAGCTATAATTAATGATAAAATAGTAATAGGCGGTGGAATTATTGACAATTTTCAAGCTGATGTCCCAGGCGGTGTTGTAAGAGCATATGATGTGAGGACTGGTGAATTATTATGGTATTGGGAGCCTATACCTCCTGGATGGGAACCAGTCTTAGATGAAAGTGACAACCAACTGTTTCAGAAAAGCACAACGAATGTTTGGTCTATAATTTCCGCAGACCCAGAACTAAATATGGTTTATCTTCCAACTGGAAATGTGACTCCTGATTATTACGGTGGTCAAAGAAATGGATTGGATTATTATTCCAGTTCAGTTGTAGCATTAAATGCCGATACAGGTGAGGTGGTTTGGTATTTTCAAACGGTGCATCATGATATATGGGATTATGATGTTCCATCTCAACCGACATTTTATGATATTGAAAAAGATGGACATACTATTAAGGCTCTAGCTCAAACTACGAAAACTGGTCTGGTCTTTTTATTAAATCGTGAAACTGGAGAGCCTATTTACCCCGTTGAAGAAAGAGAAGTTCCACAAGGTGCTGTTAAAGGGGATTATGTATCAAAAACACAACCATTTCCTACGAAACCATCGCCTCTATCGCTATCTTATTTTGATCCAGAAGAATCTCCTTGGGGTTTTACCTTCTGGGATAAAGGATATTGTAAAAAAGTCGCCAAAGAATTGCGTTCAGAAGGCCTGTACACACCTCCATCACTTCAAGGGAGTGTTCATTATCCAAGCGCTATTGGTGGAAATAATTGGGGCGGACCTGCAATTGATTACTCTAGAAATATTATGATTGTTAACACAATGAATTTGGCAAGTATCATCAAGATGATACCAAGAGAAGATTGTGACAAACCCCTTGAAGAATTGGCTGGTAATATTCTATCCAGACATACAGCTATTGAAACAAATACAGGAACACCATATTGCAATTTACGTTCGATGGGTTTTTTCTCTCCTTTGAATGTTCCATGTACAAAACCTCCTTGGGGAAAATTAACGGCAATAGATTTAAATTCAGGTGAACAGATATGGGATGTTCCATTGGGCACTTCAAAAGATCTTGCTCCATTTCCTTTCCATTGGATAAAGGGATCTCCGAATATGGGAGGACCCACGGTAACGGCGTCTGGAGTTACTTTTATAGCAGCTACAAGTGATTATTATTTAAGAGCTTTTAATACTTTAACAGGTGAGGAACTGGCGAAATTTAGACTTCCAACTGGCGGACATGCAACCCCGATGACATATAAAAACAAGGACGGAAAACAATTTGTTGTTATTGCAGCAGGAGGACATTGGACCCTTTCTCCTCCATCTGATCATGTTATTGCCTATGCGTTGCCTTAAGAAAAGGAGTTAAAATGATAAAAAATCTCATTTATTTAATTATTTTGAGTGTAATTTCATCTTATTCTTACGCTCAGGAAGATGATTGGCCAGCATATGGAAAGGATTCTGGAGGTGGACATTATTCTAAGGCTCGAGATATTACTACCAAAAATGTTAAGGATTTGGAAAAAGTTTGGGTGCATCGTTCAGGTGATTATCATAAAGGCAATAACTGGACTGAAGATGTAGCTCCTAATAGTAATCAACAAACATCATTACAAACAACACCAATTTTAGTTGATAAGACTCTATATTACTGCACTCCTTATAATAGAGTTTTTGCTCTAGATTCTGAAACAGGTAAAGAAAAATGGGTTTTCGATCCAAAGATTGAAATAGAAGGAAAGGGAATTTTGCATTGCAGAGGCGTTAGTAGTTGGATAGACAAAGAAAAGGTTGAAACAGATAATTGTTATCTCCGTATTATAGCCACTACGATCGACGCGGAACTTTTTGCTATTGATGGAAAATCCGGAAAATTATGTAAATATTTTGGTGATAATGGGCGAGTTGATTTGAGGTTGGGTCTTGGCGATCATAACCCAGCTTATTATTACATCAATTCACCGCCAGCTATCATAAATGACTTAATTATAACTGGTGGATCTATAGCTGATAATGTGAGTACTACTGTTCCCGGTGGTGTTGTCCGCGCTTATGATATTAGAACAGGTGAATTAGTTTGGTATTGGGATCCAATTCCTCCAGGACAAGAACCAGTACTTGATGATACAGGAAAGCAACTTTATCAAAGAGGAACAACTAATGTTTGGTCAATAATATCTGCTGATCCCGAGCTTAATTTAGTTTATCTCCCCACAGGTAATACAGCTGCCGATAATTATGGAGGGCATCGCAATGGCTTGGATTATTATTCCAGTTCTGTTGTAGCTTTAAATGCTGAAACAGGTGAAGTTGTTTGGCATTTTCAAACAGTACATCATGACATTTGGGATTATGATGTTCCATCACAGCCGACTTTTTATGATGTAGAAAAAGAAGGGAAGACGATTAAAGCTTTAGCCCAAACAACTAAAATGGGTTTAGTATTTTTATTAAATCGCGAGACCGGCGAACCTATTTTTCCTATTGAGGAGAGGCCTGTTCCACAAGGCGCTGTTAATGGAGATTTTGTGACTAAAACGCAACCATTTCCAACTAAACCAGCTCCGCTTACACCAACATATTTAGATCCTGAAGATGCTTTTGGCTTTACTTTTTGGGATCGAGGGTATTGTAAAAAAGCTACTCAAGATTTGCGAAATGAAGGCCTTTATACACCACCATCAGTTCAAGGAAGCGTGCATTATCCTAGTGCAATTGGGGGAGCAAATTGGGGTGGTCCAGCTATAGATCCTTCACGAAATATTCTTATAGCTAATACAATGAACTTATCGAGCACGATAGTAATGATACCTCGAGAAAAATGTGATGAGGTAGTTGATAACTCTAAAAAACAAACACCCCTTGGATATACTGCTAGGGCAATTGAGGTTTTGGCAAGGGATAGAGTCCAGGCAAGATTTTCAGGATTACAAGCAAATGAAGGAACGCCATATTGTACACTAAGAGCTTATGGATTTATGTCCCCTTTGGGAGTTCCATGTACTAAGCCGCCTTGGGGAAATTTAACAGCTATTGATTTAAATACAGGAGTACATCTATGGCAAATACCACTAGGAACCTCAAAAGATCTTGCGCCTTTTCCTTTTTGGTGGATTAAAGGAGCTCCAAATATAGGAGGTCCTACAGTTACAGCATCAGGTATTACTTTTATAGCTGCGACAAGTGATTATTATTTAAGGGCTTTTAATACCGAAACAGGAGAAGAATTGGCAAAATTTAGACTTCCAACTGGTGGTCACGCAACCCCGATGACATACAAAAACAAGAACGGCAAACAGTTTGTTGTAATTGCAGCTGGAGGTCATTGGGCCGTTGGTTCCCCTGCATCTGATCATATAATAGCTTACGCGCTTCCCGATTAGTGATAAGGTATTGGAATGGATAAAATAGAGAAGTTACCCAAGAACTTTAATTTACTCGACCCTAAGGTAATTGAAGACCCTTATGAGGCTTATTCGGTTTATCGTGAAAAGGCTCCCGTATTTTTAAGTCCCGATACTGGTTTTTATGTTGTTACGAAATATGAAGATTTAAAAAGAGTCTTGTCAGATTACGATTTTTTTTCTCGCGATATCGCAGCATATTGGGAAAAAAATGTTGAAAAAAAGAAGGAAGGATATTGGAAATACGGCAGATCCGTAGGCAAGGTTTTTTCCGAAAAAGGATGGAAGCAAGTACCTTGCTTTGGTTCTGAACCCCCTAATCATACTAGGTTTAGAAAGGCTGCAAATCCCTCATTCACTGCTGGTCGTATAAAGAAGATGGAACCTTATATTAAGAATCTCGTTAATGAACTTATTGACACCTTTATTGATGATGGAAAGGTTGAGTTTATTTCTCAGTTTTGTGTGCCGCTTCCTATGAACGTGATTCAAGATAGATTGGGTTTTCCTAAAGAGGATTTGCCAAAGCTAAAAGGGTGGTCACAAGATACTTCAGCTGGTCTTAGTCAGATGCTTAACGAAGAAGAAGAAATAGCATGTGCCGAAAGATTAGTTGAATTTCAACATTACATGAACAAGACTTTTGAAGAAAAAAAACTTCATCCCAAAGAGGACATCATTTCAGATTTAGTCAATTATGTTGATGAAGATGGGAATAAATTAAAGACCGAAGAACTGCTTTCCATGGTCAGTGATCTAAATATTGGTGGCAATGAAACCACAACAGATTCAATGGCAAGTGGAATGTTAATGCTGATGCAGCAGAGGGACAAGCTTGATGATTTGCTTTCAGGGAAAGCAAAATTTAAGAATTTCGTTGAAGAAATTATAAGATTAGAGACGCCTGTTCAAAGCCTTTTTAGAAGAGTAAGGAAAGATGTTGAGTTAGGAGATACACTCATTCCGGAGGGATCGATCATTGATATGCGTTTTGGATCCGCTAATCGAGATAATGATCAATTCGAATGTCCTGCCCATATGGATCTTAAAAGAAAAAATCCAGGCAAGCATCTTGCTTACGGAACTGCACATCATCATTGTATTGGCGCCCCTTTAGCGAGACAGGAAATGCGTTTAGCATTTGAAATTTTGCTCGAGAGATTGAAAAATATACAATTGGAACCCGATAAAAACGATTTTCTCCATCGCAGACATTTTGCTTTAAGAGGTTTGAATAAGCTTAATTTAACCTTTGAAAGGTAATTGTGATGAATGATCTCAGCGATCGAACAGCTTTGGTAACTGGCGCTTCCTCAGGAATAGGTAGAGAAATTGCAGAATTATATGCATCAAAAGGTTGCAATTTAGTTATAACCGCAAGGAGAGAAGAATTACTCCAACGATTGAAGAAAAATTTAGAAGAAAGATATTCAATTAATGTAGACATGATTACTGAGGATTTGAGTGACATCAACAGCGCGGAAAGAATTTACAATTACTGTATTTCTAACGATTTAAGTGTTGATATTTTAGTTAACAATGCTGGGTATGGATTTTTAAATACTTTCGATAAAATAAGTCTTAAGGAACATGTAGACTTTATAAATGTACTTTCAACTTCTGTTGTTACACTGACACATTCATTTTTGTTGGGAATGTTGGATAGAGAATTTGGAAGGATTATTAATATTTCTTCTATTTCTGGTCTTACATCTCCAGCTAATGCTTCTGGAGGAATGTATAGCGGAGTCAAGTCTATGATAATTAAATTTTCCGAAGGCATACATAAAGAATACAATCACAAAAATGTTTTTTGTTGTGCTGTATGTCCTGGTTTTACGCATACAGAATTTCATGAAAATATGAAGGAATTTAAGGCTTCTATCCCATCCTTTATGTGGATGACTTCAAAGGAAGTTGCAAAGGAAGCCCATGAAGCATCGATGCAAGGTAAAGAACTCTACGTAAATGGATTCTTTAATAGATTTTTACTTTTTGTAATGCGTATTTTGCCTAAATGGTTGAACGATTTGTACGTAAAATCACTTATGAGAAAGAGACATTAGGAGAAGAAGAAAATGGCGATAGTAACAGTTTTTGGATCAACAGGTAGAATGGGCCGTGCCCAAGTAA
>CETA01099798.1_pt1 | contig 11456 bp, 20 predicted proteins | sample 531251 | NCBI WGS metagenome assembly CETA01 (sample SAMEA2622362, study PRJEB7988) | marine metagenome | biome: marine biome (ENVO:00000447); feature: mesopelagic zone (ENVO:00000213); material: "saline water (ENVO:00002010), including plankton (ENVO:xxxxxxxx)" | depth 380 m
TGCATGAGCAAGATTACATGCTAAATTCGTGGGGATCCCTCAGTACTAGATACCTTTATTGAAACCACTAGCATTGTTGCGATCAGTGGCTGTTCTAGTGAAGAAGAAGCGCAATGCATTAAGACTGGACTAATTACTCAGTTAATACCGCTCAAAGACGATGTCAGCATGTACTTGAATGAACTTTACGCAGAAATGGAATAAAGATGGTTGCCCTCAATACTTTATTGAACCGGAAATGTTCTTGTTGTGGCAGCAAAAACGTTGCCTGGCATTGCCATGAAATTTCGACTAGCCATGCAGTTGACGGCAGACTCAAGTTAAATGAGATCTCCACACAGTTTTATCTGGGCTGCAATGAGTGTTCAGAAACGATTGCCTCTCTCTCTGGCGACGAAATGGCAGGCATTCTGTCAAACAGCATAAACCAATAATGAGACCGCTTGACTACTTTAGGAGGGGATATGGCCCAATTAACACCGTTTATTGTTTTATTTACTGATATGACCTTTACCGTGCCAGAGGCTGCGTTTTTTATGGCTGATGATAGCGACCATGCTGAAGAACAGATGTTAGATGAAAACGCCGATGCTACAGTTGCTTGGATAGTTGAAACTGATGATGTTGACGTTGCATTCGCAGACTATCACCGGGGATCCACGGCTGAAGAAATCGCGACAGGTTAAGTGAACTTCGCGATGATTGCGGATTGTTCCTTGGTACGGCGTTCTTCCGCTGCCAACTTGTCTTGGAGCACGCTTAATTGCTCATTTAACGATTCTATTGTTTTAGCATCAAGGGCTTGCTGTGACTCCTGACGCTGTAATTGTTTACTCAACTGACGGTTAACCTCTCGCTCCTGACCTATTGAGCTCTCAAGCTGGGCCAACAGTTTTTCTTGCCCTTTTCCGGTACTTTCGTTACTGGCTAAGGCGCGGGAAATCTCTTTGTTTTCGTTACGTAGTTGTTCAATTTGCTCCGTCAAAGCAGCGTTAAGGGCTTTCACCTCGTTCACATAATCCTGATTTCCTTCCAGTTTTAACTGGGCCTTGGCCAATTCTGTGCGCAAAGTTTCATTACTACTACGAATTTCAGCTTCCGTCTTTTGAAGATCATCAATTTGCTGTCGATAACCATCGGCACTGGCTTGGGATGCCGCTTGGAATTTTTCAAATTCCACTTTGGCTTCTTTTTGTATCGCTACCAGTTCATCCTGCAAGAGCTTAAGTTCTTTTTTGACCTGCTCCAGCTCGGCCAATTGTTTTTTCTCACGTTCTTCTGCAAGTTCAAGGCTCTCTATTGCTGAATCCCGGGATTCCTCTGCAAACTGCGCTAATTCCCGAAAGCGGGTTTCTGCCTCAACGCTAAACCGGGTGATTTCCTTAGTAAAGGCCGTCGTGAATTCATGTGAAAAGCCCAATTTATCGAACAGTGTTTGTCCACCAGCATCGAGTTCGTCTTTCCAATTCTTGTGGTATTTGTGCACCGTGCTGGTACTGGCCACGCCAGGCAGAAGTGATAGCACCCGACGAACGGTTACCTTGGTGCCTTCACTGTGCAACTGATTGCAGATTTCGTTGACTTGTTTTTGTAGTGACTTACTGGAGCTTTCTGACGCCATCATAAACGAACCTGTGTCCTATTTGTATGAACACTATAGCCCAATCATGCGTACCGAACAAAAACAAATTTTGTTCGTTTGTTCGTTCGTTTGTTCGGATAGTATTTGCCCACCAAAAATGGCGCGGTGAGAGAATTAAGAGACAATACAAGCTGACTCTTTAACAGGATTAGATTATGACCGCGAAGAACGACAACCCCAATATTACCATCGGAGACGCAACGCCCATCATGAACGTGTTGTCAGATGATATGAGTTGTGATGAAAGCGCCAATGATGCCAGAGCAAAAAGTGGGTGGCTTGCCCTGATGAGTTATACCGGAAAAGCCTATGGTGCGCCAGCCCCTGAGCCTGTGGAGCAGGGGATTCGTGATTTGTTGGGCGACCTCCAGCATACCTGTCATTGCCTGGGGCTCGACTTCGACGAACTGGTAGAACGCGCTACAAACACCTTCCAGGAAGAATTGGAGTTTCCGTTAGGGTAATGGCCAGTTTCAATGCGGAGCAGCATTATTTTCTGCCCTAGTACACTTATTACCCGAAAATAAGGACAGCATATGAACAACACGCATAAGAATTACCTAATTGTCTTACTTTCACTTGCTCTGATGGTTTCAGTGTTCGTGAATGTATTGCAAAAACACCTGATTAAACGGCAATCATTATTCATTGATGAGCAAAAATCATCTTACGAAGAAATGCTCTCGAACAAAGATAAAGAGTTAAAAGGTATGCACGCTATGCTGGGAAGCTCATTAGCTGAAAAAGCTAATTGATAAGAGGAAACCCAGTAAATTGTCCTGGTTACTTTCAGCACTTACTTATGACGCCATCAAAATCTGACGCTAACCGTCATGTAAAAAATAGCGCTACTCAGGGATAGCGGTATTGTAGTAGGTAAATCAAGACGGAGTTGCCTATTATGACAATCAAATTGAAAGACGGAAAAGCTTACTTTACCGAAAAACGCACTTTGAATATGCGTACGTTATGGCAGTCCATCAGCGCATTGTCAAAATCTAAACGACGCGATGCTTCACCAGCAATGCTTATCGAGTCATGTGCTAGTGCGATGTGGCTACAAAAAGGTGTAGAACGATTACGAAAGTTACTACTACTGTCGTATTGGGGCGATATTGTAAAAATGTTCTTTTTAACCAGTGGGCTTGTTGTTCTGTTCACTGTTGCGGCAATTGCATTCTCACTTTATCCCGTTGAAACGCGTGAAGCTACCGCAGTGATCGTTTATACCATGCTGTTTACTCTTGTCTTATCAAAAGCGGTAGCGTGCCTTTTATGGTTCGGACAATTTTTTATCGAAAGACTTAAAGATGATTTGGAAATTCGTTTGTGTCAGGCCGGTATCGAAAAAGTGTTCATCATTCATCCGAATAATATTTATCTGGAAGTGTAACCACATCTAGCGAAACAACGTTACTTACCGTAATATAAGGAGTATGAGCAAAGTGAAAACGCAATCTCAACCCCAAAACGTCGATCTCAGTAACATCGACTTTAACCGCGACGGTGTGGTCAGGTTTGCGATCAACCGCAAAAAGACCCAGCGCAAATTATGGGAATCGATGCAGCAATTCGCTGACATTCCAGAATCCAACAAATCTAAGTAACCACTACTGACAGGATTTTGCTCATGACTGCTATTTTTTTAGCGGTGATCCTCATTGTGGGGTATCACTTTGAAAGCCAGCACCCGTTACGTCGTTTAAAGCTGGTTCGCCAAACTGGTTACAACCTCTATTTCCGTATTGGCTACACCGGTTTCCAGATGGCGTCATACGCGTTATTACCAAGCCTGCTAATGGTTTATATTACCGCGATCATTAACGGAGTGGCAGGCAAGGCGCTTTTTACCGATAAAACCTACGCTGCGTTCTTCTCTACGACGTTCATGCTGTACATGATGCTGTTTGCCGTCATGGTCATGAAAGCCCGTTTAATGAGCTTACAGAGACGATTTGAAGGGGTAACTGTGAATGGCTATGCAATGTTTGACGAAAACAAACCCAGTGCGGAGAAACAGGCCATTTACCAGTCGTTGCTGGATGTCGCTACTGACCGAGAGCAATTGATCATCGAAGCGGCTCGCGATGTAATTCCGCTAAGAGTGATTTTATCTTCTGGCAAAGTGTACATTGGCTGGCCACAGCATCCGGATTTGGATAATGGAGAAATCACACAACTTAAATTACTGCCGATCCTGTCCGGTTTTCTAACCGACGAGCAGAAAATGGTGATCAGTCGGAACTACTACAAGCATTATACCCATTGCTATGACGAAAATGGTGAGTTACTTGACGTAGAGGACGACGAAGCCGGTCACGACCATATCAGCAGGTTCTGCATTATCTTGGGAATTGACGATATAAAAGTGATGTCACTGTTCTCAAAAGTCGCCTTTGATGCCATCGAGAATCAAAAAGTCGACTGAGCTGGTGGATTGGAGTGGGTGACGTCAGGAATGACGCCACCGACTATCGCTGATTAATCTTTGACGTCGTAAGTTGGCGTTACAGCGCCACCATTGCCAGACATCAGCAAGACTTTGGCATTGGGATTGTTTTTTACCAGTTCAATTTTGTCTTTTTCAATCTCAAGTGCACGCAATCGCAAATACTGCTCAATGTTCATCTGAGAGCTATCAATATAGCCGCGGTCTGCCCGGGCCTTGCTTGTTCAGCTGAAAGGCGAGATTCCTCAGCCAACCTTCGATTAGATTCTGTCTTCGCCCGTTGCGCTTGGGCTGCTGTACGGTCAATTTCTTCCTGTAATGCTTTATTGGGTTTAGCTTTGCCAATAATGACCCCGCTTCACCGATACCGGTAGCTCAAGGCCATTAATATATACCTGCATCTTTTCTTCAATACTTTGCTGCCCTTCTAGTATAGAGTCAGCATCTGAAATTAACTCTCCACCGGTTAACCCTTTCGCGAAAGTACGTACTTCGGTCCGAAACACGTCCTGAACGTTATTTTTATACCAATAAGCCCCAAATTTTTCGTGTAACAAAGGGGAATTACCTGCCTTAATTTGCAGAGTGATATACGCATTAAAATCTACCGGTATTTTGTCCGAGGAAACGATGTCATTAAGCGCCTCATCCATCCGTATCGGCGTAATTAGATATTTGTGAACTGACGTAGTAGGCGCCCGCCAAGCAGACCCGGCCGAAACCGGTTCAGGTAACACGCCTTCTTTGCCAAACAAAATGGGTTTTGCGGTTAACACGACTTCCTGGCCACCTTCAACCGTGACTCGAAATATCATGGTTATCACTAGACCGATAATTAAGACAAAACCAAGCAGTATTGACAGCGATTTAAATTCTCTCATTTAGATGATTCCTACATAAGCGACTTTGAGTTAGAGGAAACCAGTGTATTAGCACTGCTTTTTACTATCAGGTGACGCCGTCAGGTATGTGCAGTCAGAAAGTCGCGCGAACTTAAATCAGGGATACGATTATCACAATTCAGGCAACAACGGAGGAAAACGCCATGTCTTGTGTATTACAGCCAAACAAACGGCAGCCAGTTGCTCACATTCCGCGTGGTGGTCATGTCAGACCGGTTTACGCGGTTTGCCATTGCGACAAAGCCAAACAGTCAAATGTACCTGAGCAATCGCGTCGTGAACAGCTAAAGCCGTCTGCAGGCGAGTAATGACCATGTTGGAAATCTTTATCAGCCAATTCATGGTCATTTTCCTGCTCGGACTGCAAAGCCTTTTGGTCCACCGTGACGAAAAACTCTTAGCGGCGATTAATGGCGCACTGATAGCGGTATTCAATTTTCAAATAGTGACATTCATCGCCCATGCGATTTCTTCGATTAATTCACCTGAGGGGATCGTCTTTGTGATCGCCTCATCCCTTGGGATTGTCTCGGCCATGTACGCCCATGCCTTTCTACAGTCGAAGTTAAAGCAATGGCGCGGCAACAAGGCGCAACGTCTTTCAAAGGAGCAACACCATGGCTAAGAAGCGTTTGTGTAACCGTGCATTTCACTTCGCTGGGTGGTCATTCATGTCCAGGCAACATGCTGGAACGACGGCGACGGCTGGCGGAAACAAATTATTAAGGGAGAGAACTCTAATGAAGCTTTGATGAACTTGACCGACCGCGAGGGGAACGGCTGATGGTAAGAACCTTTGAGTGCTAACTTACACGTTTGGTTAACTCAAGCCATTTTTGACGTCGTCATTTCAACCAAAACCTTAATATTCTTTCGTTCAACGCAGGAGCCTTCAAATGCATACTGAAAGTGACAATATCAAACAAAGTGGTCAGCACCTTATTGATGCAATCAACGATAAAGGCCCTGAAAGCCTGTTAGCAATTGAAGCATTTTATCGTTTGCAAGGCGTTATCATGGGCTTGAATAATAGTGATCTGCAAATATTCATCTGCGCGGAGACCGACAGGTTGACGTCAAAGCTGGCTGATGTCTATACAAAGCACGATACGAAGAATAAGGACTTACCCTATCCCTATGATATTTATGCTCATCGCGACAACGTACGGGATTTACCGTTGCCATTTATGACGGCGTTGCGAAAGGCTATGCTCGATAAATCCTACGGAAACGATATGGCGGCGAGTTTTGGCATCATTCACCCCGATCACGACAAAATTTTCCATTTATGGATCGAAGGAGTAGAGGGTGAGCGCGAGAATGAAGAATCAGCACGCTTTTACTTCAGTCTATTACCCATTGACCCTGACTCCCCTTACGAAGACGGCAGCGATACCTATCTGGGTATTTGTGATTACAGTGAGATCGAATGTCTAATGGCAACGGAATCACTGGACGAACTTGCCACTTCATTGTGTGAACACCTGCCAGCATTTAAGGCTGCTTACAAGAACGCCAACCAAACACCGGAAAGTAGCACACTCATAAAGGTATAGTAACTTGATAAATATACCAATTTAGAGGAAGTGCCATGACCCGTTTTACCGTTTATCATTTTATGTTTGTCCGGATACGTTTTATCGTTAGCTACCTGACTACTCGACCTGTTCGGTATGTTTTCTCTAGAATGATCCGTTCCTCTCAGTTAAGGATTCTTCCGACCAAACACGAATGGCTTGGCTGGCAGGGGACCAATCTGCACTGGTGGTGCTTGTACAAAACTGTTTTCAAATTCTGCAAATGGTTGAACTATGACGCATGGCGACACTTCTGCGACTGGTCTACCGGTTGTCGTAATTCATATCCAGGCATTGCCCGGCTTATTCATTGGTTTGGTAAAAGTACAGCTGGCTATGCCATAGGTGGTGGTCGCTGCTTCCACTGCAATGATGAGCGTGGGGACCCTATAAACATCTCTCAATATGATGGAGACAATCCTAAAAGCTTACTGGTAAGCAACGTCGAAACATGGACTGAAGCCACAATGGACGGTACCGACTATCGCTTCTCTTGCATCACAAAATGCCCTTGTTGCGGATATAAATCACAATTTTCTGACGGCTCACTATAGGTACTATGCAATGACTACCGAAAAAAATGAAGTACAAGAATTTTGTAATCAGATTGCGGATGCTGTTGATAAACTTGGCCGTGAAACTGCGATAACCTGCATGGCCAGAAGTCTTATCTTTGTTGCGATGGAAATGCAATCCAGCCTTAAATACAGGTGCGATGAGGGCGCTATATCGGTAACTCGCAACGAAAAGAAAATATCAGGTTAAATTTTATGAAAATAGAGTATCAAGTAGAATGGTCTCTTTTAAATGATGCCGTTTGGATCCACGCTTCCGATGGTTCAACAGTTGGTCGATTTGGGAAAATGGGCGTTGACCTCCATACCACAGTGACGGAGCAGCTTCAGGGGGCCCCCAATGTCGCCTATGCACTCATGGCAAACCAACAATGGAAGACTGGGAACTATTTAAAGCTAAAGCTTTGGAATGGTGGGAAGTCATTGTTCCTGATGACGCCTTTGATAGTAAATTTTTAAAAGGTTAGTATTTCCGTAAAATTAGCCGGTTGCTTAGTAATTTTTTCTTCTTACCGGTGTTCAGGCATTTGCTGACGCCATCATATTTCAATTCCACTTAGCACTTACAAAATAGCGCAAACCCAGAACTAACGTAAAGTGAACTCATCAAATAAGTCGGAGATTCAAATGTTTACAAATGTTTGTGGCGATTTAACGTTCAGCAACCTTTCGAACCGTAACAAGTGCCTGCAAATGATGATGCGATACGGGCTCATCAAGCAAGAAACTGACAGTGAGTGGCACTGGATTGACCAAGGTGGTGATTTCACCGACATTGCTATTGCAGATAACGATCTGACACTGGAAATACCCGATACCATGTATTACCGCTTTGAGACCGTACAGGATGTATTGCTGGCCAGTGCTGAGTCCGGGGTGTTCATGGCTAAATCTGACGAATGCAAATCCCTGTTCGTCTGGTTTAATGGCAAGCAATGCATAGCCGATGAAAACGAACTGGAGGCACTCTATTTTGCCCAAAAACCGGACAACTATGAACCTATTGTCATTCAGGACTGTTTGGCCATGGAAGACGAAGAGTTTGAGGAGAAACACCCTAATGAAAGCTACAGTTCGACGCTGTGGGAAATTCTGGATGGTGCAGCGGAACAAGTATTAACGAATCTTAAAACCCGCAGTTCCTAGCCGGGCGCCAGTTTATTTACCTGCCAGACCGCTTTGTCTGGCTCCTATTTTTGACGTCGTCACCGCTCAATACAAAATAGCGCGTTTGCTTATTGATGGCATGCTATCCCCACTACCAAATAAGGGAGACTGAAATGTCAAATCGTCCTGAACAACAGACAGCACATCTTAATGCCATGCTACCCATTGCCATGAGTCTTAAAACCCCCGGTTTTCTTCACCGCGACACAATGCATTTGACCGGTAATGCCGCATTAATCCGGGATAAATTGTTAAGGCAACTCACCGATTCAGCACGTCACTGCTTGCCGATTAGAGCGCGCGAGATATCCGCAATACCTCTCATTGCCGCGGCTGCGAAACATTGTGTCACTACCTTCGAAGTTTATGCCAGTGAAGCGTCTCTAACCCTACGCCGATCTGAGCGGGGCAATAAAATCCGCAATATCAATGAAGCGATGACATTTAAGGATGTCACCTTTTCGCCAAGTCTGTTCGATCGGCCGTTCAAAACTGGTCTGGGCTATGAAATCGATTTCGTTTCTACCGCAAGACGAGTGCTGATCTCGCTCGATTCACTCACCAATGATACCGGGATTAATCATCTGGAAATGGTTAAACAAGCAATCCTCACAATGCCAATGACACCCAAAAACGTAGGGTATCCCAATGACGTCTTCTGCCACGATAGGCTTATCCTGGTATCATTAGACTCGCCAGCCTATTGGTTTCTATCTGGAGACTGCATTAGTTCGTCAATAACTGCGGAGAGCGATGAAGGACATGCGGCCCTGTTAATCGCTCTTCAGCGAAGCGGGCTTTATCATACCTGCTATTACATCAATGGCCGTCAGTTGAAAAACGTTCCGGTGAATGCCCGGCGAAGCGCATAAACGTAACTCTGACTGGTTCGCACTTCAAAGATGACGCTGTCACAGATAAAGGATACTGGCCGCCTTTCAAAACGATGCGGAAGTCTCTATGACAGCGTCTCAAGCTAAGAGTTAATCGCTCCCCAACAAAATAGCCAGTTTCAAAAGTCATAATACTTTATTAGGTATAACCCTGACGGAGATACCAAATGTCAAAACGAAACCGTGAATTCTGTGAACACATACAAACTGCCATTCAGACACTTGGTGAAGAAGAAGTACTTAAATGTATGGCCAGATCCATGCTGTATATGGCGATGAAAAATAAGTGCGGGCTCGCGTTTAAATGCGACGAAGGCCAAATCAACGTGACGCTTGCTGACATTCAGCTAAACGGATAATCATCATGGCTAACGCGAAACTACACATGATTTGTGGCAACTGTGGATGCAATGACAGCTTTGAATACCGTCATGTTGAGGTCTTTACCGGTCCTGACGACGAAGCACAGCATATGGTCACTGAACTGGTCTGCAAAAACTGCAGCACACTTCATTTTCTGGATAGTAACGCTAAAAACCAGAATCCTGTTCACCCAATCTCGCCCATTGGTAACAATAGCCATCATGAAGAATGAGGCGGAGCCTAGCACCATGAAAATCGACCGTTCGAAACTCAGTAATTTTTCAGATTTGTTAGTGATTATTCTCAGTGTTGTAACGCTGTCATTATTTGCGCTGGTGGGTTATCTGGCGCTCTTTGTTGATACCTTCCTTGCCGGATTCATCGCCGGTGCCATCGCTTTCAAATGGCATGACTGGGTGTATGAACCACTGAACCGTTGGCTCAATAAGCTGTGGCCTTAGCGGCCAACCCAAAAATTGATAAGGGAATTCCAGTTTAAGCGCCATACGCGCGTGACCTGACGACATCAAAAGACGACGTAATACATTTTAAGAGAACCCTCTAATCGTTCGCTCCGCAAAGTAGCGGGATACTCACGTTACGGTAGTGTGGAATTATCAGTTTACAGGAGATATCGACATGCCAGCCCCTTGCCCTTCTTGCCAATCTGAAGCCGAACCTGTCACCTTATCGTGTAAGCGACCTCACACCGGATGCAGTAATGATGATTGCATTTTGGGTCGTAAGCTGTTCCCGCTGGAGAAATGGGAGCAGCGAGGCACTCCAGTGAAAGAAGCAAATTTCGCTATCTCACAGCAAGTAGCAGGCATGATAGAGGCCGCTCATGCCTGTTGCCCGGTTTCTGGCTATGTGATCAGAGATGAACAATCCCGTCAGGAATTAATTGCCTACGCGCGTTCCCGGGCAGAGGACATCGAACATTACGCTGTCAAAAAGAGCGAGGCTATCGCAATGGGTACGGCGATTCATGAGATTTTGCTACGTGACGTTGAACCATCATGAGCCGTCAAAATGACGGCTAATACACTTCATTGAAATCGCTGAAACCACCGGGAAAAATAATAATGGACGTTCATAATATGGTGTTAGAGCGTTTAACGTCTTTGGCCTTTGTCGGCCAGGATTTTAAACAACCAGTCGCATTGGGTTTAACCCGTCTCGACAATCAGGACACCTGTTCCTATTGCACCAGACCGATTGCTGCTCAACCGTCAAGCTACCAGTCATTAGGTTATGTCGGTTGCAATAGCTACGGTGCACCGATAACCCTGTGTATGTGTTGCCAGGCATTTTTTGTCAATAATCCTGCTGTAATGGGAATAGAAAAGCCAAAAGCCCCAAATACTGGCCAACGATGGGGAATGCTGGCTGGTAGCGGAGCGTTTATCGACCTGGAATCGGGTGAAAGCCTTCTGTTCATGCCGAAAAAATCGTCCGATAAATTTCCCGAAAAGACGGTGCGTATTGCTGAAGAACAGTTTGGGATCACAATTGTTAACGTGTCTGGGGTTAATAAGCAGCTGGAAATCATTGCTCAGAAGCAGCCCAAAGGGCAGTGCATTTGGATCAGTAATTTTGGTCGTAAAACCGATGTACTTATCCGTAATTTGACCATATCGCCGGGACTGGACAGTCTTATTGAAGTAAATGATAGCGAAATCAATTCCAGCACTGCAGCAACCCGCATTATCAATCTCAATGCCGTCATTCAGATCGCTCAATACTTTCAGGCGCACGCCAAGTTAAAAACAAAGTTTATCAATACTGTGTCGGACTATGTCCGCGGAAAGCTCTCGCCTGCCATGATGATGGAAGCCATGAACAGCGACAAGCTAAAGCCCCTGTTAAAAGCAATGCAGTTGTTGCC
>CETA01108829.1_pt1 | contig 11456 bp, 9 predicted proteins | sample 531251 | NCBI WGS metagenome assembly CETA01 (sample SAMEA2622362, study PRJEB7988) | marine metagenome | biome: marine biome (ENVO:00000447); feature: mesopelagic zone (ENVO:00000213); material: "saline water (ENVO:00002010), including plankton (ENVO:xxxxxxxx)" | depth 380 m
GGTCTACACTAAAGAAAATGTTTAATAACCCGTCAAAAAAGAGAAGACTAATATGAGCAAGATTACAAAAGTTTTATGTGGGGCTGGCATTGCAATGGCAGCAAGCCTATCTTTTAACACAATGGCAGCAGATGGTGCAGCACTTTACACAGCTAAGCTATGTCAAACATGTCATGGTGCAGAAGGTAAAGCACCTATCATGCCTCAGTACCCTAAATTAAATGGCCAAAATAAAGAGTACTTACTAGCACAAATGAAAGACATCAAGTCAGGTGCACGTAGTAACGGTATGGCTGCGGCAATGAAAGCAATGGTTGCAAACGTATCTGAAGAAGAAATGGCTGCAATTGCTGATTATTTATCGCAAGTAAAATAAACGCCACTTTAGCAAGAAAAGGCCACATCTGTAGATGTGGCCTTTTTGTATCAGCTATTGATCATCGATTAATAGTGTTTTAGACTTCTATACATCTATTTGTGCTTGTCACATATACAAGGTTTCCCATGTTTGACTTACCAAAACTCGATTTAAAAAATAAAGTATCTGAACAAGAATGGCAGCTACGCGTAGATTTAGCGGCATGTTACCGTTTGGTTGAGCATTTCCGTTGGGGGGATTTAATTTACACCCACCTATCGGCGCGCCTACCAGGCACGGATCACTATTTGGTAAATGCATTTGGTTTAAGTTTTGATGAAGTGACTGCATCAAACCTTGTGAAGGTGGATTTAGCAGGCAATATTCTTGATGACACGCCGTTTAAAATTAACCCGGCGGGCTTTACGATTCACAGTGCCATTCACGAAGTACGTGATGACGCACACTGTGTTATTCATTTACACACAAAAGAAACCATCGCCGTTGCAACGCAAGAAAAAGGCCTGTTGCCACTTAGCCAATACTCAATGTTCTCATTGCCATCATTGTCTTATCATGGCTACGAAGGGTTAGCGGTAAACAGTGATGAGAAAAAGCGCTTGCAAGATGACTTAGGCACCACCAACCACATGTTATTGGTTAACCACGGTGGTTTAACCGTTGGCCCAACAGTGGGTGATGCGTTTATGCGTTTTTATGATTTACAGCGTGCCTGTGAAATTCAATTAGCTATCCAAGCCAGTGGTCAAACAGCAATCCCAGTACCACAACCTATTATCGATAATATTTATAATCAAGCGAATGTCGTGCATAGCGGCAGCACCGGTGGCCAGTTAGCTTGGCCGGCGATGTTGCGTAAAGCTTATCGTCTTGATCCTAGTTTTGCTCAGTAAGGAGTAACCATGAAAGTTAATCGCGTCGAAGTGTTCGATATTCATTGTCCAGACAGACCTGCTTGGACACCTGTTTTTGTGCGTATTCACACTGATGAAGGTATTAGCGGTGTGGGAGAGGCAGGCCTTGCTTATGATTTAGGTCACAGTGCTGCAGCGGCAATGATCAAAGAAATGGCTGATGCATTTTTAATTGGTCATGACCCATTTCAAACAGAAAAACTGTGGTCACGAATGCTACGCGAAAGCTTTTGGGGTTTAGGCGGTGGTCCTGTTGTGTATGCCGCAATGAGCGCTATTGATACCGCACTTTGGGATATTAAAGGTAAAGCATTAGGCTTGCCTGTTTACCAGCTATTAGGTGGTAAAGTTAACGATAAGCTACGTACATACGCATCACAATTACAGTTTGACTGGGACAGCGAATTTAAAGCACTTGTTCACCCACAGGAATACGCAGAAGCAGCGCTTAAGGCGATGGCTGAAGGGTATGATGCGGTTAAAGTTGACCCAATCCAGTACGATAAAAACGGTAACACTTATTACGATCGTACTAACATCATTTCTCGCGCAGAAATGAAATTGTATCGTGCACGTATGCAAGCCATTCGTGAAGCGGTAGGTGACGAAGTTGATATTATTTTTGAATGTCACAGTTTGCCGGGTGCGACATCTGCAATTCAAATTGGTGAAATTGCTGAAGAGTTCGATTGTATGTATTACGAAGAGCCAGTGAACTACTTAAATCACTCATTACATGCAAAAGTTGCCGACAAAGTAGCGGTGCCAATTGCTGGTGGTGAGCGTTTGTATAACCGCTGGGGTGTGCGTCCATACTTAGAAGATCAAAGTATTGATGTGCTACAGCCAGACTTAGGCTTGTGTGGTGGTTTCACTGAAACTAAAAAAGTGTGTGATTATGCCGATATTTTTGATGTGCGTATTCAAGCTCACGTGTGTGGTGGCCCAGTAGCAACAGCAGCTTCGTTACACTTAGAAACCGCAATTCCTAACTTCTTAATTCACGAGCATCACACTTATGCAATTAAAAAGTGGAACCGTGAATTGTGTATTCAAGATCCACAACCTAAAAATGGTTTCTTCCAAGTATCAGAAGAGCCAGGTATCGGTATTGAGTTAAATGACGAAGTGGTTATGCGCTCACAACGTGTTGAGATTAAATAACACTAGTTCACATTATCAGAGTTGAAATTTATCTTTAAACAATAAAAAAGCCCGTTAGGGCTTTTTTTGTAAGAAAGTGTAATTGTTAACATTTATTTATTAAGCTTTTTTATTAAATAATAGGTGTGTAGCTCAATGTTGATACCTTATTTTCACTCTTTAAAATGTTAAATATTTTGGTCTATTTTGTTGTTTTAATATTTTTCATATGTTCATTGTTTATGTTTCTAAAATTATACATGTAAAATTCATTGATTACATATAGTTACATTTAACCCGTAATTCTAATAAATATGGATTTTTTGTAATATATTTATATTTTTTAATTTACATTTTTGTTTCACTTTACTAATGTAATTGTGCCTTTTAAAAGGCGTGAATAATTATAATTTAAACAGGGATACAAAAATGAAATCAATGTTTCGGAAAAGCATAACCGCGATAGCAGTTACTGCATCGCTAGGTCTAGCCCTTCCCGCATCAGCATCAGACGTTATTGGTTCTGTTCAGAATGTGGCAAATACCTCTTCATACACTGTAAAAGTAAAAAACCCAGCAACAGGTTTAGAGCGTACTTTAAATATTTCAGAAAATGGAACGTTCCGCTTTGCATCACTACCTTCAGGTAACTATGACATTCAGATTCTAAAAGACGGTAATGTTGTTGCTGAAGACAAGGTTCGTGTTTCTTTAGGTGCTAACTCAAAGGCAAACTTTGATTTAGCAAGTGTTTCAAATTCGGGTCCTGAAGTTATTCAAGTTGTCGGTGCGCGTATTTCATCTATCGACTTATCTACAGCTGACTCAGGTTTAGTTATTACTGATGCTGAAATTGACCGTATGCCTATCAGCCGGGATCTTACGTCAGTTGCGTTACTTGCTCCTGGTGCGGTTAAAGGTGATAGTGCATTTGGTAACACAGCGTCATTTGGTGGTTCATCTGTTGCTGAAAATGCGTGTTATATCAATGGTCTTGAAGTAACGAATACGCGCCAAGGTTTGGGTTGTGGTGAAGTTCCATTTGAGTTTTACGACCAATTCCAAGTAAAAACGGGTGGTTACTCAGCGAAGTTTGGCCGAGCGACTGGTGGTACGATTAACACCACAACTAAAAGTGGTACCAATGAGTGGGAATTCTCTGCAGTTGTGCAATATGCTCCTGACTCGCTTCAAGAAGAAGGCTCAATTTCACGTGGTAATCAAGGTGCGGGGCAAATTTTCCGAGATGAAAGCTTAGCCTCTGATAATAGCGCTGATATCACCTTGGCAGTTGGGGGTCCATTAATAGAAGATACTTTATTCTTCTACGGCTTAGTGAACCCTCGTGATACAGAGTCTACATACACTTGGGGTGGTGACGAATTCTCACCAAACGATCAATACCGTAAAGAGTCAGCATCAGGTGGTGATAACCTTTTCTGGGGTGGTAAGCTTGATTGGGATATTACAGATAACCATCGATTGAGTTATTTTGCTTACTCAAACCGTCGTGATATTGAGCGCTCTGTTTATGAGTATGATAATGGTGCAATTGGCGATCGTATTGATGGAGCACTTCTAAAGCGTGGTGGTAAAGCACAAAGCTTAAGCTATACCGGTATCTTAACAGAAGACTTAGTAGTTACTGCAATGGCAGGTAACATCAAAACTGAATATGAAACTCAGTCTGAAAATCTGGTTTGTCCAAGTGTAACTGACTCACGTGGTACTTCAAACCCAATCACCGGCTGTGGTGCTGGGGGTAGTTTTGGTGCAAATAACGATGACAATACACAATATCGCTTAGATGTTGAGTATGTGTGGGATGCACACGAAATTAGCTTTGGTATCGATTATCAAGAGCGTAAATCAGAGCGAATCAGCCAACCAATTGGTGGTCATAGCTATGACTATCGTACACTTGCTGCAAATGGTAGCTGGCAAGCAGATAATGGAGCGCTTACCAATAACACAGGTGCTGCACTTGATTATGTTGAAGATCGTATCTTTGACGGTGGTGGTAGCTTTGAATCAGAATTAACAGCTTACTATCTTGAAGATAACTGGCAGGTAACTGATGACTTTGCTGTGAAAGTTGGTTTACGTATCGATGAGTTCGATAGTTGGGGTACTACAGGTAAGTTATTAACGAGCTTCAAAACTGATATTGCACCGCGCTTAGGTTTTACCTGGGATCCAACAGGTACAGGTGATACGAAAGTTTATGGTACTTACGGCCGTTACTACCTACCAGTTGCAAATAACACGATTTTCCGCGCAGCATCAGGTGTAAGTGATATTACAACTGCATACACATATACTGGGGTTGATCCAACAACAGGTGCACCAACAGGACTTGCTCCTTTGGCTGACGCTATCGGAAGTGGTGGTTTAACTAATTCACAACAAGTAAGTGGTGTACCAGTTATCCCTGAAAAAGATATTTTCCAAGCAAAAGAAGCCGATCCGTTCTCTAAAGATGAGTACATCCTTGGTGTACAACAAGCGCTTAACGATGAATATACAGTGGGTCTGAAAGGTACCTATCGTGAAGTTGCAACTGCACTTGATGATTACTGTGGCCGTTATGCATACCCATATTGCGTCATGATTAATCCAGGTTCAACATCAAGCTGGTACAGCGATGGTTACTACTGGAATGGTACTGATTGGGGTGACTCAAGCTTTGATAATGATGGTGTTCCTGACGAAGGTTCACTGACAACTTACTCAGCTGAAACAATCGGCTTACCGAAAGCAAATAATGAGTATACATCAGTTGAATTCAGCTTAGATTACCGCGCAGAAACTATCCGTTATCAATTTGGTTATACTTGGGCACGTAGTGTAGGTAACTTCGAAGGTGCTGTTAAATCAGACATCGGTCAAGCTGATGCAGGTATTACGCAAGACTTCGACTTCCCAGCAGTAATGGATGGTTCACAAGGTTATCAACCTAACGATCGTCGTCATACCTTTAAGTTCTTCGGTAGTTGGGAGCCAGTTGAAAACTTAACTGTTGGTTGGAATGCAACACTTCAAAGTGGTCGTCCACAAAGCCTATTTGGTCAAGGTTACCCATCAAAAGATCCAAACCTAAATGGTGGCTGGGGTGATACTTTCTACATCTATACGAATGAGTGCCCAGACACGAATGGTGATGGTGAATGTCAACAAGACGAAAAAATCTATGAAAAACATAGCCGTGGTACAGCAGGCCGTACTCCATGGACATTTAACTTAGATTTATCAGCTGCATATAACTTCACAGTATCTGATATTGATATGCGTGCGACTATTAATGTATTCAACGTTCTTAATAGCCAAGAAATCACATCAGCTAATGAGCACTATGAACAAAATGAGGGTGAAGTTAACTCTTATTATGGTTCAGCGTATACATGGCAAGCACCTCGCTATGTGCGCTTAGGTTTTGAAGCTCGCTTCTAATATAAGAACAATCAATTTGATTGTCCCCTGACTAAAAAAGCCCGTAAGGGCTTTTTTTATATCTACTTTTACTGCTGTCATCGCCTTGCAACTGTGATACAACAGCCGATTTATCAGGCTATTCTGTTGATTCACATGCCTGTCCTTTGTAAATCACATAATGCTCACCACCAAAGCGAACTTTTCCTCGCTTACGTTCAATAAGTGTATCTGCTGACATATTATTAAATGATTCAATAAATTGCTTACGAGCACGGTGGATTTGAATATTGACATGGCATTCATTAATACCTAAATCGCGGGCTAGTTTTTTTACTTGCACCCAGCCTTGCACCTCGGGTGCAAATTTATTTTTAATATCTGCTAGTTTATAGCGCGCTAATAACACGGTGAGGTAATGATGCGAGCGTACATCAAAGTCTTGTAGTCCATCATTGTGCTTCACTTTTAACTCAGTTTGTTCTTCGTCTAAGCTTAAACTGAAGATAAATTCTAAATCATTGGTGGAGATAGGGCTTAGGTCAATCGTGTTTTCTTGTGAGGTCATTTCAGCTTTAAACAACTGCCACTGTTGACCGTCGATAGCTATGGTTTGACCTTCTTCGAGGGGAGAGACCTGGTGATCATCGGTACTTTCGTAGCACCACATGTAATTGTGAGGATCAAAGTAGACGATTATTACGGGGTCGTGGTTGTTAGGCAGAAAGTGATATCGTTCCAGTACAATAGCATCAAGCGAATCATTAGCAACGGGTAATAAAAGATCCTTCGGTGGCTCAATTGAGGTTAATTGATAAGTTACCTTATTAAGTTCAGAAAAGCTGATTTTATCATTTAAAGCTAATTGAGATTTGCTGTGTTTTTCAAGCTTTCTACCATTAAGCCACACGCCATTTTTACTCAAATCACGAATGTACCAATGTGGCTCAACCCACTCAATCACAGCATGTATCCGAGTGATTTCTGGATAATTTAATAGTGTATCTACAGAATGAGCTAAACGGCCAAAGCGATGGAAGTCGCGTAAATAAATGCTTTTACCAGAGTCTTTACAGGTAAGTACTGCCATAAATACATCCTTATATATGGAGAAATTATTTTATATTAGCATTTTATTATCATTTATTTTGCTTTTAATTAACATTGAGAGCTAAACTAATAAATATGCACTTAACTGACCGAGTTGTTTGTGTTTTTATTAAAGGATTACTATAAACAGGTACAAGTACTGGCGCAAGGAGGGATGAGCACAATATACCTTGCGACAGACGTGCAACTGAACAGGCAAGTTGTACTTAAAGTCATGAAGCTAAAGAGTGACAATGTTCAACGTGCCATAAACGAAGCACAGCTCATTGCAAGCTTTAATCACCCAAATATCGTGCAGCTCTATAGAATCCTTCATGAGGATGAACAGGTTTTATTAGAAATGGAATACGTTAAAGGGACCACACTTGCACATCTAATAAAAGAGCGGCAGCTCAGTATAACTGAGAAAATAGATATACTTTCGCATATTTGTGATGGCTTAGCAGGTATTCATGAAAAAGAGATTCTGCATCTCGATTTAAAGCCCGCCAATGTATTGATCAGTGAAAATGGTGCAGTGAAAATTGCAGACTTTGGTATTTCAAAAATAAAGCACAAAGACATAAACACACAGACTACAAGTTTTGGTAGTTTGAAAGCAATGTCACCAGAACAACTTAATAACGAGACATTAGATTTTCGCAGCGACCTATTTTCATTGGGATTAATGGCATATCAGTTATTTAGTGATGTTCATGCTTATATAAATCAAGCTAAAAGTACAGCAGATCAAGATATTGCTGCAGCAATAAAATCATCCCCTTGCCGTGCAAATTACGAATCTATTTATACTATATCACCCGATTTGGCAGTACTAATTAAAAAGCTATTGGCCTTTAAACCAGAAAATAGACCAACAAGTGCGGGCTTGGTAGCTGCACAGTTTAAAAGTATTTTAGCAACGCTCAGTTTTGATTGCCCTACTGTTGAAGTGAAAGATATCGAAAAGCAGCAAAGCGTCCCCCTAGTTGATAAAAGGCTTATGTACTTAATCGGCTTTACAGTGTGTTTTGGTTTGCTGATTTGGGCTTATTTGGCGATGCAAACGAAGGAGTATATTGCGCTTTTACCAATTGATTTTACATCGACAAGCGAAGTGACAGAAACACAAAAGAGGTTACTTAACTTGGGAGTCACTGACGCAGTAACTGAGTTATTGTTAGAGAGTCGGCATTATGCTTTGATTTCAGAACAAGAAATTAAACAAACACAAAACGTATTGGGAAAAGAAGCTAGTTTAAGCGGGTTGGCAAGTGCACTCGGTGCATCAAAGTTATTAGTACCAAAACTAGACTGCAATCCTTTGTCGTGTGATTTTAGTTTGAGTCAGCTTGATCAAAATGCCACAGTAGTGAGTAAATATCGTACCGCGACAGATAAAGAAAACTATCTAAATATATACAATTCGGCACTTTCTTCGGTGCAGAGCTTGCTTGATGTAAAGGTTGCTGAGCACAGTCAGTTATCCTTGTCTGATGAATTTGTTGATAAATATGTGTCACTTGTGGCACTCGTTGCCAATAACTTGGAAAGCTCTAAAGTAGAGAAATCAATAGCAGAGTCGTTGCTTTTTCAGCGTGCTGATTTTAAACCTCTTTACCCGCTTTATCGAAAAATTATGTTGCGACTTTATAAGATGACGCAAAATATTGCGCTTATAAAAGAGCTACAAACTCAGCTAGATAATTCACCCGAATCTTATCGTGAAAGCCCTGCTTACTTAATTGATTTGTTGGAAATATATCAACACGCAGGTGAGCAAAGTAAAGCTTATAAGGTTATTAAGCAAATTCAAAACTCATCATTAGAGGCATATCAAAAGCAGAGTATTTTAGCTGTTTACTATAATCGAATTGGCGATCTAGAAAGCGCATTAACGCATGCTCGCAATGCATACACACTTAGACCAACTTTGCTCGCAACAAGAAATCTAGCGATTGCTTACCTCACTCAAGGACAACGTGCTGAAGCTGCCACTTATTTAAAAGAGGTTTTACGCTACAACCCTTCGGATATTGTGACGCTAAAAACATTGGCTGATATTTCATTGTTATCTGGAGAATTAAAAGAGGCGCAACAACATTATCAAAAATTAATTGATTCAGGGCAGCAGAGCCCTTCTATACTTAGTAATTACTCTATCGTTCTCTCCTTGCAAGGCGAGTTAGATGAGGCATTAATATTTGCGAATCGAGCTATGCTATTAGCGTCAGAAACATCTACCTTGCAGCTCAATTACGCTGACTTACTTTATTTAAAGGGCCAGACTGATGAGGCACTCTCCTTATATGCAAGAATTAATAAGCGCCTTGATGCTTCGCCAAAGAATATTGCAGAACAATTAGAAAAAGCGCAGGTATTGATTCATCTAGAGCAAAATCAATATGCTATGAATCAAATTGAACAGGTATTAATTACGCAACCTGATCTGGCAGAAGCATATTTTGTTAAAGCAATACTGCAAAGTGTACTAAATGAAAAATACTCAGCGCTAGCGTCAATAGAGCAAAGCATTAAGCTGGGCTGGAGCCCAGTTTTTTATCGCTTAGGTTGGTTTAAACCGTTATGTTCCGAGCGTAAACTCGCCACTTTAATTGGTCAGTCTCATTATTTATTTTTATGTAATCATAATAAAAGCGCAGAGATAGACTCTGCGCATTTATAAATTAGGTAGGCTCCATGTCCTCAATGATGACACGAGGATCTTGAGAGAAGTAACGCATAAGCGAGTTAATGTCTCCATCTCTTTTGGCAATTAGTCGAAAATTGATCTCATAATTTGCTTTTTGATCTAATTGTCCTGCAATAGCCTTATTTGGACTGTTAGCTAATAATTTTGCTAGCTCTTTTGATAATGCTTGATGAGGTAAAATGTTCGAAATAGTGACAATCAATGCTTTGCCATTATTTGCGACAATACTGTTGAGTTGATAGTTGAAATTGTCTTTAGCATCAGAGAAGTAACTGCCATTTTCGGCGAAACTCCAATCAGATTCTTTAGCAAGTTCGTAATAGAGGTTCAGGCTGTCACCTGCAAGTAGATCTTTGTAGTTAATTTTAATTTCTTCGGCACTCGCGCCAGACTGAGAAGTGATTTCCCATGGGCCGTTGTCATTGGGAATAACAAAAAAGCTAAGATCGTTCATGATATAAAATCCTGTTTTCTAATTGAGGAGCTGCTTATTTAATTCATAAGCAGCTATAACTATAGGTTGTTTAACAAGAACCCCAAATTGTGCCGCTCCATAGCGGACTATTATTTGCGTATACCGTTGCTTTAATTCCATTAAATGGTGGAACACCAAAGCGAAATCCACACGTTTGCATACATACTTTAACCGATGTACCGCTTGGAATTGGTAAACTTACTGAAAAACAGATATTGCCGACTACTGGAAAATTAACGCAAATTTTGCCATTTTCATAACTGGCACCAACGCACGCTGAAATCTGTGCGGCTAACGTGGATGGATGAAACTCAAGAGGTTGATTAGCTGCCGTCTCGGTGGTCGCTAAACTAATAGAATGATCTTTGGTTAGATCGGGTACTAAGTTGGTATTTTTATCGCTGTCACACATAGTCAAATTCTCCTTGCATAATTTTGAAGTGGCAACAAACAAATCTCTAAATAGGTAATTTGCTGTTTGCCTGTTTGTGCAAGGAAAAGGATAGGTAGTTCTATTACAGCTTGTTATTACAGATTATTACATGATGGTATTTTGTTTTAATATCAATTGATTGCTTTACACTTTACAAGTGGCAGTGGCTCGGTTGCTTTACTATCTAAATGGCGAACAAAGCACATTTGGTTTTTAATCAACAGCTCAAAGCGTTCTGGTATATTTGGATGTGAACCGCTTAGTGGATTCCCTTGTATATCAACGCCATTCAAGCTTTCGATGACAAGTATGCTGCTATTGATAAATGCCTCGTCGGATACCTGAATAGGCTTACTGTGCATTAACCTTGAAATGCCTTGTGCTATTAAGGTGCTTTGTGGCTCAGTAACGCGTGCGTGTTGAAGTTTAGGGGTTGGTTGTTGGGTATGTGAACTACAGCCAAACAAAACACTAAGTAGCAAGATACAGGTTAGATGGGCTCTCATCATAGCTCCATTAAGTTTACAGTGCCTAATAAAGGTTATTATATTGAATATAGTCAGATTCTAATCAATTAGATAGATTGCACGGGCATTTTTAAAACTGAGTTGTTGCCATACATTGTACTGTTTACACAATGAAAAATAATGCTGCCAACATTGCTCATAGCTGGTATTGATTTGGCAAACAGGGAAGTTACTGGCAAACATGATTCGATGTTCACCAAAATAGTTTAACAGTTGATCCAGTAACCAGCGGTGCTTATTGGCCGCGAGCGTTGTAAATTCTAAACCAGAAAACTTAATCACGATATTATCGCAGCGACTTAATTTTATAATCGCACGTAGCCAGTTTTGCTCATTATTAATAAAGCCTAAATG
>CETA01051457.1_pt1 | contig 11367 bp, 15 predicted proteins | sample 531251 | NCBI WGS metagenome assembly CETA01 (sample SAMEA2622362, study PRJEB7988) | marine metagenome | biome: marine biome (ENVO:00000447); feature: mesopelagic zone (ENVO:00000213); material: "saline water (ENVO:00002010), including plankton (ENVO:xxxxxxxx)" | depth 380 m
TGAGCACCAAGCCAAAAGGCGCTCCTCCTCAACCTCTCGCCGTCAGCCCATTCAGGATTAGTGTCACCCTGCCCCCTATCCCTTTCTGCCGAACCGCGCCGTAGGCGCTCTTGTTCCCGCACGGTAGGTGCTGTGTTTCGTGAGGGTTGGCCCTTTAGCGGCCAGGCCTGAGGCGCGCAGGCGCGTAGCGCCTCGATCGCGCCGATCTCTCGACTTGTCGAGGCCTCTTGTGGCCGTAGGCCACGAAGGCCGCCGAAGGCGGGGCGGAGGGCGAGGAACGAGCCCGGAGGGCAGGCGAGCGCGTATGCGCTCTTTTTTGTACTTTTCACTTTTCCCCTTTTAGGGGTGGTAAGGATCTGAAATGGAAGGGTTTTTAGGATCAAAAGGGGACGGATTCAGGGTCAAAAGGGGACGGATTCAGGGTCAAAAGGGGACGGATTCAGGGTTGTTGAGGGGACGGATTCAGGGTAAAAGGGGACACTATTATAATGTCCCTAAAACAGAAGGGCGTAACACCCTCCTCGAGTTGGAGCTCCAAGGATGAATCAGCCCCAAGTCTATAAAAGCAACGCTCTGGTCGAGGCATCCTACCGCCTAACCCCCGCTGAACAACGCATCGTGCTGTGCTGCATCTCCCAGGTGCGCAGGGACAAGACGCTTACCGATGAAGTGATGTATCGCGTCAGCGTGGCCGACTATGCCGCACTGGTGGGAACTGACTCCCACTCCACCTACAAGGAAGTAGCGGATGCCGCCCTTCGCTTGAAACGTCGAGAGGTGTGGCTGCGAGAATTTCCCAACGGAGATGGGCAGCGGCCTAGAACACTAGTCACGGGCTGGGTGCAATCCATCGCCTATATCGAGTCAGAGGGACACATAGAACTGCGCTTCACTAAAGACATGCTGCCGTACCTCACGCAGCTCTCGGAGCGGTTCACTCGCTACGCTCTGTCCGATGTGGCCAAGATGACCAGTTCCCACGCTATACGGCTGTATGAGCTGCTATGCCAATGGAGGGATGCAGGTAAAAGAGAGGTAGCGATCGAGTGGCTACGTGACTCTTTCCAGCTCGGCGACAAATACCCAGCACTCAAGGATTTCAAGCGCCGCGTGATAGAGCCCGCCGTGGCACAGATCAATGAGCACAGCCCCCTATGGGTGAAGTGGGATCAGCGCAAGACCGGTCGCCGCGTATCCCACCTGGCATTCACCTTCGGCGAGAAAGACCAGAAAGCCACCCAGAAGCCTCGCAGAGGTAATGCCAAGGGGAAGGCAGGGTCAAGGGCTCCCAGCGCCTCAGGGTCGATTTACGGGATCCCTATGGCGGTTATCGAAGCACATGCTAGGCCGGGGGAATCTCACGAAGACGCCGCACTGAGAATCCTCGAGGAGCGCAAAAGCAAACACGTTGCTGAGGCGTGATTTTTCACGCCTCTCTGAAAGTCAGGCTAGGATGTCTGCAACGGCAGATCTGCAACCAACTAGGCATCCATGCAACTGACTATCCCGAAGGCGGCCAAGCTGTACGGCAAACATCGTTCTACGATACACCGCCATATTGAAGCAGGCCGCCTATCATGCGGGTTCCGAGGGGATGGGGCCCGCGTTCTGGAAATGGCTGAGCTGATCAGATGCTACGGCGAGCCCGAGCATCTGCCAGATGATGTGCAACCACCTGCAACCCCCCAACAGGAAGGCCTGCAACAGGCGATGTTGCAGGCGTTGCATGCCATGCACAGTGAGCTTGTCGCCCTTCGCCAGGAAGTCGCCGAGCTCCGTCAATTGCCGCCTCCTGCTACACAACCCGCGACATCACCTCCCGAGACAACACCCACAACACCGCCCAAGGACGAAGACCCTCACGGCCTTCGCTCGCTAGTCCAGTCCCTACGCGACCATGATCGCCAGTCCGACGACTCCACCGATCGTTAGAAGCTCAGCCGCTCGAACGGCCGCCCGGAGAGGGCGGTATAGGCCACAGTGTTCTGGATATTGGCATGCCCTAGGTACTGCTGCACGGTGCGCAGATCCACGCCCTGATTGATCAGATGCACGCCGCAGGCGTGACGCAGCGCATGGGGATGCCACTTCACGCCCAGCACGCGCTCGCTGAGGCGGTGCAGCAGGCGCCGGAAACCGTCAGGGCTGATCGGCGCCCCGCGTTCGCTGACGAACACCAACCCCGCCGACCGACCACTGTCGCGCTGGTAGCGCTTCAGGGCCCGCACCGTGTCGCCCTGGAGGGGATGCGTGCCGTCGAGACTGCCCTTAGCGCGGGTGACACGCAGCTCATGGTGCACCAAGTCGACGGCCGACCAGCGCAGTCCCACCAGCTCCGAGACCCGCAGGCCGTGCTCGAAGGCCAGGCGCAGCATCAACGCGTCACGCTGCCCCTGACGGTTGTCACGGGCGGCGCGGACCAATCTGTGCACCTCGTCGCGGGTCAGGTGCTGACGGCCACGCACCGCATCATTGGCAGAACGACCGCGTACTGTCCGGGTTTCAGTGGTTGGAGGGGCTGTCGGGGCGGGGTGTCGGGGACTGTCGGGCACGGGCGGGAGCGCTCCTGGTCGCGGAAACTGTCCGGGTTTCAGGTGAAAGACAGACAGTATTACACGACACCTGCTATTCGGAAATGCGTTACGCTGGCCCTCACGTCTCTACCGCGTGGCCCAAAGCGCTGCCGTTATTCTATGAATAAACCCTTCTGAAAAACTCACAAATATTCTTTTAAAACAACACCTTATGAATGATTCTAACATGCTCGCCGCACCGTCCTCTCCGCTCTTGGAAGAGCACAGATACACAGTCGAAAGCTATATAACGACGAAACGTCGCCAGATCAGGTGGGTAGTGGTAAAGCAGACGCGGGCGTTTAACGTCGAAACCCGGGAGATCGTTTCGCGCCATACAAGTGAAAAGAAAGCGAGATCAGAAGCTTTTATTTTATCATAATCGAATAAAAACCATTAAAAATCAAGAAATTATAGAACCTACAAGGCATTACTGCCTGGCCCATTGAAGCCATTTCTTGCCTAGCTTGATTGAGTTGTTCAGTATCGGGCCATTCATCAGCCTCCTAACAAATACAAACTACAAGGAGGAATCCCCATGGAGGCAAGTGCGTGACCGACGATCTCACCCTGCTGGAGGCGCAGCAGGACATTCATGAACTGATCGCCCAACAGGCCCCCCTCGAGACAACCCTGGACGCTATCGCTCGCTGGATTGGCATTTTGTTGCCCGGTGCCATTGTGGCCTTCATGCGTTTCGACCCAGCACGCTGCACCCTAAACTTATTCCCAAGCGAGCGCTTCTCGCGTGACTATTACAAACGGCTCCAAGACGTCCCCATAGGGGAAGGCGTAGCTTCCTTCGGTGAGGCAGCCTACCTGCGCCGACAGGTCATCACAGAAGACATTCAGACGGACCCAAGGTGGTCGTCATTTCGCAGTGCGGCGCTTGCCGAAGGGCTGCACGCTTGCTGGTCGAGCCCCGTGCTCACCAACCAGGGTGAGCTGCTGGGAACGTTCGGTACCTACTACCGCGAACCCATCGCCCCCAGCGAGATGAGCCGGCGACGACTGCATCAAGCCGCAGCCCTGATCGCCCTAGCGGTCATCAGGGACCGAGACATTCGCCGCCATCGTACGCTGGCCGAGTGGCACCACTCGCTGTTCGTGAACCACCCTGACGGGGTCTATGAGTTTGACCTGGAGGGTCGCTTCCAACGGGGCAATACCGCCTTGGAAAAGATCACCGGATACACGGAAAAGGAGCTGTTAGGCCGCCACTTCAATGAGTTCATCGCCCCCGGCTATCGTGAACTGACCCAGAAAGCTTTCGATGCCGCCAGGCATGGCGCGGCGCGCCATTACGAAACCGTGGGCGCGCATGCCGACGGGTACCACTACCATCTCGAAATTACCAACTTCCCGGTCACCATCGAGGGTGAGATCGTCGGTGTCTACGGCATCTGCCGTGACATCACCGAACGCAAACACCAAGAAGCCTCGCTTCGACTCCTCCAGCGAGGGATCGAAGCCAGCCCCAATGGGGTGCTGATGGCAGATGCCTCCCAGGACCAGATGCCGCTCGTCTACGCCAACGAAGCGTTCTGTCGGCTGACAGGCTACGACCTCGATGAGGTGCTCGGTCGAACCTGTCATTTCTTGCAGGGGGAAAAGACCGACCCCACGGCCATTGCCACGATACGCCAGGCGCTACAGGCGAAAACGAGCGCTCAGGTCACACTGATTAACTACCGCAAGGATGGCACGCCTTTCTGGAATCGCCTGGCGATCAGCCCTGTCACAGATGAGACGGGGCGCTGCACCCACTTTATCGGCACTCAGGAAGACATCACTCGAGAGCGCCGCCAGGAAGCCCAAATTGCCTACCAGGCCACCCACGACCTGCTCACCGGCCTACTCAATCGCACGGCCCTAGATGACCGTCTCGAGCAGAACTACCGGTGGAGCCAGCAGAACCGGCGCCTCCTGGCAGTGATGCACCTCGACCTAGACGGCTTCAAGACCATCAATGATAGCCTGGGGTACCGTGTCGGTAACCAGTGTCTGATCACCATCGCCACGCGTCTCCAACAGCTGCTAGGCCCCTTCGACACCTTGGCACGCCTTACCGGTGACGAGTTCGTCTTCCTGATGCCAGACCTGACAAGTCGCGACGAGGCAACCAACGCGGCCGGCCGCGTCCTCGCCGCCTTCGAGCAAGCGTTCAAGGTCGATGACCAAGCCCTCCACATCAGTACCAGCATCGGGATCGCCTGCAGCGATGAGGCGGTCCAACATCCCCGTGAGCTGCTGCAGAAGGCAGGCCTGGCAGTGGAACTGGCGAAGAAGCAGGGGCGTAACACCTGGCAGTGGTATCAGGGGCAAGGTAAGCAACACACCTGTGAGCATGTACTGCTGCGACATGACCTCCATACCGCACTGCGCGGCGACAACCAGTTCGAGCTTCACTATCAACCGATCGTCGATGCCGTCAGTGGCCACATCCGCAGCCTTGAGGCACTTGTCCGCTGGCATCACCCCAAGCAAGGCATGGTGCCACCCGATCATTTCATCCCCATCGCCGAGCAGACCGGGCAGATCATTCCCCTCGGCCGCTGGGTGCTGAAACAGGTCTGCCTGCATCTCGCCAGCATACGTGCCAAGGGAGAGCGAGTGTTTCCGGTCGCCGTCAATATCTCGTCGCTACAGTTCCGCCGTGATGGCTTCCTTGAAGAGGTACAGCGCATTCTGGACGAGACGGGGCTCCCTCCCGAGTTTCTTGAGCTGGAACTGACCGAGAGCATCCTGCTGGGCGGCGCCGAGCAGGCGATCGAGATGATTGACACCCTGCGCAGTATGAGCATTACCGTCGCCATCGACGACTTCGGCACCGGCTTCTCCAGCCTCAGTTATCTGCGCGACCTGCCGATCCACAAGATCAAACTGGACCGTGCGTTTATCCGTGACGTCCTCACCAGCCGTAACAATGCTGCCATCGTCCAGGGCATCATCACCATGGCCCATCACATGGGCCTGGTGGTGGTAGCAGAGGGCATAGAGGAGCGCGCGCAACGAGAGGATCTGGTTCAAAGAGAGTGCGACCTGCTGCAAGGCTATCTCTTCGCCAAGCCGATGCCGTGGGAAGCGCTCGCGACGCTCCCCGACAAGCTTCCCGTGCCTAAAGCATGAGTTCGCCCCTCTAACGAGTTTCCGCCGACTCTAAAGCTTGAGAGTCGGAGAAAGGCAGGGGGGTTGCAGGGACGCACCTCTTGACCGGAGGCGGTGCTACCACCCAGCCCGCATAGGGAAGGAAGAGGGCTGGGGTGGACACGTAAATATGTTGCTGCCTCGCGAGGCCTACCCCCTACAGAAAATCAATAAACCACTGTTCCCAGGCCGTATTGTCCGCCTCACTCTCATGCTCTATGCGGTTGTCCCGATAACTGTCTGGGTTTCAGTTGAAAGACAGACAGTATTACCACGACACCTGCTATGCGGGAATGCGTTACGCTGCCACTCACGTCTCTACCGCGTAGTCCAAAGTACTGTAGTCATTCTATTAACCCAGCTTTGGAAAAATTCTTGAATTTTCTTTTAAAACAATTGCTTGTAAAAATTTAGAACATGCTCGAAACACCGCCCTCTCCGCCCCTGGAAGAGCACAGGTACAAAGTCGAAAGCTATCTGACGCCTAAACGTCGTCAGATCAGGTGGGTAGTGGTAAAGCTGACGCGGACGTTTAACGTCGAAACCCGGGAGATCGTTTCGCGCCATACAAGTGAAGCGGAAGCGAGATCGGAAGCTTCAGCTTTATCATTCCAATCAGTAAAGTACTGAAAAACAACAAATTACAGAAAAACGGTATAGCGACACGACTTTCAATCCAAGCCAAACGCTGGTTTTTCGTACCTACTCTCCTCTACAAGGATGTGTGGTCAATGACCTATATCCCGGCTCCTCAACTGCGCTGGTTGGCTGGCGATCAGGCCATCTGTCACAGTGTGACCAAGGAGCGTGGGACTATGAAATGGAATAAAAAGGCTGACTGGTACATTGATACTCAGAGCCAGGCCGGGCTTTACCACTGGTACACCATGCAAGATGGCCGTGGTCGTCGCCCTCGATCTCTGTGCGGTATGTTCTTCTACGGGCCGTGGTGCCGGCAGCGAGCGAAGGATCTGCAACAAGACGAGCTATGTCCAGAGTGTAGAGAAAGGCTTAGCGGCCCCCTCATGCCAGAAAGCCCATAAGCACAAAGCCTAGCCAAAAAAGCGAGAATTAGTCACGTTTATGCGGCATATTGCAGTTTATGCTCGTTCTGTACGTCGCGCGGGCCATGGCGGTTGCCCCCGATAACTGTCCGGGTTTCATCTAGAACCCGGACAGCTGCTCGTCGTTTTACCGCTCCGCGGTGGCCACCTTCCTGCTCCGGGAGGGTAGCCATTGCCGGATCCAGCCGTATCCGCTGACCAGCGTGATGCCGATGATCACCAGCACGGCTAGGCACCTGGGTAGCGCTCGGCTTGTCACGAGCAGCCCAGGCAGTGGCGTGACGGGGACTTCAGCGCAGGGCGTACACGTAGGCGTTAATGGTGCCTCCGGCAGAGAGCCTCACCGTTGTCGGTTGGCGCTGGTACTCCTCCCCCTCAAAGTCGTCTAGCGCGGTCCAATGCTGAGACAGGTTCTCCGACACAAAGACATGGCCTTCGATATCGTCGCCGGCGTCGTCCAGTACCAAGCCGGGGAACCCCATCTCGGCGCCCCAACCTGCTTCGATTAGCCGGCCCTTGATGCTTCCCGACTCCCAGGTGCCACCGATCTTCTGCATGACGTGCTCGTTCGGTCCTCCTGGGCCAAGTGTCCCGTAGATGAAAAGGCGTTCCATGGCGTGTCTCCTAGCTGGCTGGAAAGGGCGAAGATTTTGGTGAAGCGTCCCTGGAAGGGCAAGCCCAGCACGTTCTCTGCCATGTCATGCTACTGTCTGTCTTCCAGTTAAAAACCAGAAGTATCAGCCACCTCCAGGCACGTCATTTAAGGGATGATCACGCTGTCTATTAGAAACCGTACGCCGCGATCCCTGGTACCGGCCGTGCTGGTAGGCGGGGATGTTGCACCGATGACCACCTCGAGGCCCATGCCGGTAGGTGGGAACGCTGCACCGATGGCCGTCGCCCCTTCACCTACCAGTTGGAAGTCGCACAGCGTTAAGCAGCATGCATTTCAGCCATTGAGTTTTGACGTCTAGACGTCTATTGTTGTAACCAATAGCAAGCAATAGGAATTAAGCAATGTCTAAATCAAGGCGAGCTCCAGGGCAGATTCGAGATGCAATCATCTCATACCTTGATTCCCACGAAGGGGATGCCAGCCTGAATGAGATTAGAGAAGGGGTTCAAGAAACCTTAGGCGAGGAAGCTCCTTACTCTTCTATTCGGTCATATCTTAGGCTAAACACACCTGGGGTTTTCCGGCGTACAGGACATGGGCGATACAAGATCGCGGGGAAGAAATGACCGACTTTTCAGCCCTTGATGGAGGTCTATCAATCTCTGAACCTGTAAGATCAACTAGAGAAAATCAAACCTCTATTCCTTTCCCCATTGAGCATGGAAAGTCTCGACTTTATCAACGAGACTGTTTTCAGTGGCTGTCGGATCAACCTGACAACAGCATCCATGGAGTGGTTACAGATCCGCCGTATGGACTGGTTGAGTATACCCCCAAAGAACAAAGTAAACTGCGCAAGGGGAAAGGTGGCGTTTGGAGAGTCCCCCCTTCATTTGATGGTTGCGTCAGATCGCCGCTTCCACGATTTACTACGCTCACTCAAAAAGATCTGCTTAATATGGAGCTTTTCTTTAGGGATTGGGGGCGTGCTCTAATGCCAGTTCTTACACCTGGCGCTCATGTAATGGTGGCTTCCAACCCTCTGGTTTCTCACTTGGTTACAGATGCCCTCGTGGATGCAGGATTCGAAAATAGAGGAAGCATCATTCGCCTAGTGATGACTATGCGAGGTGGCGATCGTCCAAAAAACGCACACGATGAATTTCCCGACGTAAGCGTGATGCCTCGTTCTATGTGGGAACCCTGGGTGCTAGTTCGCAAACCATTAGATGGGCGAGTAATGGATAACCTTAGGCGCTGGAAAACTGGAGGGCTTAGGCGTATTTCGGATGAAAAACCTTTCGGTGATGTTATTGAATCTCGACCTACTCGGCCAGTGGAACGTCGCCTAGCGTCCCACCCATCTCTCAAGCCACAAGCCTTTTTAAGGAAAGTCGTTAGGTCTATTTTACCTCTTGGCGAAGGAGTCGTTCTCGACCCATTTGCAGGGTCAGGCTCGACTCTTGCAGCCGCTGAGGCCATAGGCTATCAAAGCGTTGGTGTTGAGATGGACCCTCACTACTTCAACATAGCAAGAGAGGCCATCCCAGCACTTAAACAAATAAAGGTCTAATCCAAATAGACCCAGCTATTTCGGAGCTTGGCGATACCATATCGGTCCAAGGTTGCTGTCCTGGTACCAAGCTCCCCTCTAGAATTTTTCCTAAAGTCTTCTACTGTCACATGCCCTAAATAAAGTTCTTTAAAGATGGTAGGATCCCTGTCATGGGCAGGCTCTGTTTTGTTGTCAACGGCATATACGAAAGCACACATCCATTGATCTCTTGCTCCATGAGTGTCGACTGCACCCCCAGCCTTTCTGGTGGTCTTTATTTCAACACCTTTCTCCCCTGACTTAACCGAATCATTAGGATAAACACCTGTCACAATAAGATCAGGGTGACCATTATGATACTGATTTTCTACCAGTGACCTTGCATGCTTAGCCAAGCTTGCAGTCAGCATATCTGAAATTAACCCTGACATCGCAGCAGGCCGCAGCATATCTTCTAGTCTATGAAGTCCCTTTCTAGTCAAAAACGTGTTTACATCATAGAAGAAGTCGTAAACATCCTGCATTGCCAACTCAAAGTCACGTAGCCGTAACTCATAGGGAAGCTCTAGATCTGAATTGAATTTCGTACGGTCGGGCTCGGCACGTGTGATCGGCATTCAATCTTCTCCTTTAAGATGGCTTAGCCGTGGATGGTGAGCGTGCCTGAACCTAGGCCTCCCTGGCTACTGTCTCTCCCCGGAGAATGAGGTTTATCAAGATGACGCGCCTTATCTTGACAAGATAAACGTGACTTTTTCACGCCTACATGTCAAGCTGGGGCTTCTGTTCGCTCAACGAGGCAAAGGCCATGGCTCTCGATCGGATCAAAGACCTCAACCAGGTCTACCAACACGGTAACGTGGTCGAATGGGAGTCTCCTCAGGGACAACGTTATCGCTATGAACGAGACCGCGGTGCGGTAGGACGAGAGCTAGATGCCACAAAGCCGCACCACGAGTGGTACGTGCTCGAGAAGAATGACCTGACACACGCCAAGCGGCGTGTGTTCGATTTGATCAACGAAGATGAGTTCTGATGGGCCGTAAACGCGTGATAGCACCAGAGGAAGCTTCTCTGTGGTTAGGCGTGCTGCTAGATGCGGCCTTCGATCCCACCTCAACCGCCTTGGACCTGAAGCGCAGCGCCGACGTGCTGAACCTCACGGGACCTGGGCGCGGTTGGCAGGCTCGCCACGGTCAGGCCGAGCTCCTGGCGATCGCCAGCGACTTCACGCAGTCCCCCCACGACTACAGCGACATCCGTCGTGCCGAACTGCTGTTGGCGTGGGCCGAGCGCTGGGTTCAGGCTGATGACTGGCAACGCCTTCAGGGACGGGTCAGGAAACGTCGCCAGCGGGCCGTATAAGCATCAGTGCAGCATCCCCACTGGTGCCTCGCATCAGATACCAACGCCGTGCTCCAGCCTTCCGATCAGACTCAGTACCTGCTGAGGGTCACCCTTCATGACGTCGATAGGACGCTTGCCTCCCCCCTTATCCTCTCGATGCAGCCAGTGCTCTGCTGCGATCAGCTCTCCCTCAAAAAAATCGATCACCGCTCACCATACAGCGTCTTCGTCATCCTGAGCATCCGACATACCATCTTCTCCTTACTTAAAGTGCAGCCCTCCACAAAGAGTTACCGCTTCGCTCCCCTACGATAGGCTCGCACCACTACCTAGGGTTCAGAAGATGCAGCGAATACCAACAATCCAGCTATGCACATAACTACAGCGGTTTGCCCTAGGAGCATCAAAATTGCCGGTTCAATAGCAAGGAAACTCCCAGGAACTTCGCCAATTTCCCAAATAAACCGGTATGCGAAATCGAACCTCAACTGGCCATTGCTTTTGTAAGAGGGCATATAAACGATCATTGCCACAATGACCAAAGCCGCTCCTCGCAAAATCCCAGCACGCCCCAACCGCTTACCCATCCGTCGCTCCTCCAGCCTTTCCTCTTTCCACGGAAGCATCCAAGCTAAAAGCTTCTTGAACAAGGATTTCATGTCCTCTATCAGACTGGGTCCTTCCCTGACAGCCAGAACAAGCACAAATCCTACGATTAAAACCAGTTTTATAGCAGACGCATCCATCACATTCTCTCTTCTCGCTTCAGCTAGCTGCGAATCGTTTTCCTAGAAACGCGCCACCATCACTAGGGAACTCCTCTTAGCCGGCTGGATTCGTTAGGCAATCCTCCAGCAGGTTAGCCAGTAACGCTTACGGTGCAACGCTCCCCCTATCGATCAGTAGAGAATCCGATGCAGCTTTCCCACCAATTCGCAGGTAGCCAGCGACGGTTGCAGTGCAACGTCCCCACCGTTGCACGACACCCTTCGAGTTCCATCTGTGCAGCATCCCCCCTTCCTCAGCGGTGCCGGACTCGACGCAGGTAGGGCGGCAGCCGGGGCG
>CETA01015989.1_pt1 | contig 11345 bp, 10 predicted proteins | sample 531251 | NCBI WGS metagenome assembly CETA01 (sample SAMEA2622362, study PRJEB7988) | marine metagenome | biome: marine biome (ENVO:00000447); feature: mesopelagic zone (ENVO:00000213); material: "saline water (ENVO:00002010), including plankton (ENVO:xxxxxxxx)" | depth 380 m
CAAAGATGGAAGAACTGGAAAAGTTGCTGAAGAGGAGGCTGCAATTACGATACTCATAGTGTTGTCCTCGTTAAGAACCAAATTAGTAAGCCAACAGCTCCAATTCCTATACCTAATGCATAGGTTCTAACTAAACCATTCTGCGAGCGTCGAAGTATTGAGGCAGTCTTTTTTACTATTTGACCTGTCCCATCAACGGCACCGTCTATTACTTCCTTGTCAAATTTTGCTACGGCTGTAAATACTTTAGATCCGGGTCCGCCCATGAACTTTGAAACTGTGGAATCAAGATTCCAAGCATTGTTCAAGATCGGTTTTTCAAAAATTTGCCTATCAATTTTTTCTTTAAGATACGTAGAAAGTCCTATACCGACTCCTATGCCCACCGAGACTAAAGCTAAAAGTGCCAATACCCATAAAGTGGAACCCGAAAGATGTAAATGCGTCTCATTATGGAATGTTGCTGGTTCCAACCAATGCTCTAACCGTTTAGTTGAAGATGAAAATGGTAATTGAATTAAACCTCCAACCACTGAAAGAACTGCCAAAGCTACAAGCGGGAAAGTCATCGTCCAAGGCGACTCATGTGGTTTAATCTCACCAGCATCACCAGCATCACCATCACCAGCATCTGAAAATCGAGGCTTACCGAAAAATGTAAGAATAACTTGACGAGTCATATAAAAAGCTGTCAAAAGTGCAGTTATTATTCCCACAAGCCAAAGTAATGGATTCTTATCCCATGCAAAAGCAAGAATTTCATCCTTCGACCAAAAACCTGAGAATGGTGGGACACCGGCAATTGCTAACCACCCAATAATAAAAGTTCCAGCGGTAATTGGCATCAAGGAACGAAGACCTCCATAGCGACGAAGGTCCTGCTCGCCACCCATTCCGTGGATTACTGATCCTGCACCAAGAAAAAGTAGAGCCTTGAAAAAAGCGTGTGTGATCATATGAAAAATGGCTGCCGTGTAAGCACCACATCCAACTGCTAAAACCATGTATCCCAGTTGGCTTACAGTCGAATATGCAAGAACTTTTTTTATGTCTGTTTGAGCGACAGCTATTGAAGCCGCAAATAAAGCTGTTCCGACTCCGACCCAAGCAATCAAATCGGTCGACCATGTAGAAGCTTCTACCATGATGGGATTGACTCTAATTAATAAATAGACACCTGAAGTAACCATGGTCGCTGCATGGATTAATGCTGAAACCGGAGTTGGACCAGCCATTGCGTCCGGCAACCATAGGTGCAGAGGAAATTGTGCCGATTTCCCCATAGCACCAACAAAAAGCATTAAAACTATGAACGTAGTAGTGGTTTTAGCTATTTGATTGGATTCTAAAATGTCAAATATTTCTAGATACTGTAGGGAACCGAAATTGAAGAAAATAAGAAACATTGCGACCATAAAACCCCAGTCGCCAACCCGATTCGTTATAAATGCTTTCTTTCCGGCAGTTGCATTTGCTGGATCTCTGAACCAAAACGAAATTAAGAGATAGGAGCAAGCTCCAACGCCCTCCCAGCCAAGAAAAGTCAGCAGAAGATTGTCACCTAATACAAGCATCAACATTGAAAATGCAAACAAATTCAGATAAGTGAAAAAACGATTAAAATCAGAGTCACCATGCATGTATCCAATTGAATAAAGATGAATTAAAGTGCCTACTCCTGTAATAAATAAACACATCGTAATTGATAAGGGGTCGGCTAAAAAACCTACGTCGACTTTAAAATCTCCGGCTGGGATCCAATCAAAAAGAGTAAAAACTGTTTGTCTATTTTCATTTTCTTCTGAAAGCATTCCAATGAAAACAATCAAAACTGATAGAAAAGAACCTGCCATGGCGGTCGTTGCTAACCATCCTGCAATCGGTTCTCTCACTGATTTTCGTAAACAAATAAGGGTCAAAAAACCCAGAAGGGGGAAAGCAGGAATCAGCCAAACTAGATCTATCATTTTCATCCGCCCAAAATCTTTAGATCGTCAGCATTGGTCCTTGAGCGTCTTCGCATAATCGCAACCACTAGCGCTAAACCCACAACTACTTCCGCTGCTGCAACAACTAAAACAAAAAAGACAGCTAACTGGCCGCCTAAGTCGTTCAGGTGAGATCCAATACTCACAAATGTAATATTTACTGCATTTAGCATTAATTCAATGCACATAAACATGATCAACGGGTTCCGTCGCACTAAAAGACCTGTAGTGCCAATTGAAAAAAGAATTGCTGCTAGCAACAAATACCAGGTGGTTGTAATAATCATTCTCCACCTTTTTCTTCTAGCTCGTCTTCCACTGCATCATTTTGATGTTCCTCTAGGGTTGATATCAGTGGTTTTGTCGGACGGGTTGAGAGAACAACTGCTCCCACAACTGCCACTGTTAACAAAAGTGCAGTTAGTTCTACCGAAAAAACTTTTGTAGAAAATAATGCTTCTCCTAAGATTCTTGTATTGTCATTTGCATCTCCAATTGGAGTGTTTGCTTCTCGAACACCTGTAGGACCTCCCACACCAGCAATCAAGACTGTCAAAATAATGCCAAAAATCGAAGCTCCCAAAACAACAGCCAGAGGTCTTTGACCAGAGATTGGTTCGACCTGTAAATCTTCTGCTCGGTCAACTCCTAATAAGGTGATTACAAAAACAAAAAGGATTACTATTGCTCCGGCATAAACAATTACTTGTATTGCAGCAAGAAATGTCGCTTCTAGAAGGATAAACAAGACCGCTACCCCAAATAACGTTTGAACCATGAATAACGCTGAGTGGACAGGGTTCTTCGAAAATATAACTCCTAATGCGCCGCTTAAAATAACAGCTGCACTTATTAAAAAGACAACCGTTTCCATTACAGTTCCTCTTCCGGAGTTTTCGTATCACTTTGACCTATCTCAGCTTTACGAATTCCGTAACCCAAGTCACCTGACCAAGCAATTTGACCTTCATAAGAAGCATCTCCATTTGGAGAGGTCGCCCTTAACCACCCAGAAGTATCAAGATCTTCCCCTTCACGCCAATCTTCCCATGGCAACTGTTTAGGTTTTCCAGATTCTGAATCAACTAAAAGTTCTTCTCGCGTGTAAATGGCATCATTTCGATTAGTAAATGAAAATTCAAACATCTTGCTTTCGGTAATGGCTCCCGTTGGGCAAGCTTCAACGCAAAGATCACAATGAATGCAACGTAAGTAATTGATCTCATAAACAAAGCCGTAACGTTCTCCTGGTGATACCGGATTATCAGTTGGGTTATCTGCGCCTCTTACGTAAATACAATTTGCGGGACAGACACCGGCACATAGTTCACACCCTATGCACTTCTCCATGCCGTCTTCATACCGCCCGAGCACATGCCTTCCGTGAAGCCTTTCTGGTTTTGCCCGCTTCTCTGCTGGGTAAGGGGTTGTAACACGTTTTTGGAATATTTGGCGGAAGGTGACTAAGAAGCCTTTTAGATAACTCATTGGTCCATACCTTCAGATATTTCAGAAAGGTCAGCCGCGTGCAGATTAGAATCTTTGGCTTTTTTGATCGCTCCGCTCAATAAAAGAGCAGCCAATGAAAGAATGACTAAACCTATTGGTACTACAAGAAAAGTCGACCAACCTCTATCTTCTCCAATGTTTAAGGCAGCTATTAGAAGGAACCATCCTAGAGAAGCAGGTATAAGCAATTTCCAACCTAAATCCATAAGTTGGTCGTAACGCAACCTTGGAAGAGTAGCTCGAAGCCAGACAAAAGTGAATAAGAATGCCATCACTTTTAAGAAGAACCAAAGTATCGGCCACACCCATGAGATTTGTTTTATTAGAATTGGGCCATTTGGCCCACCCAGAAAAAGAGTTACAGCTATTGCGGACATGGTAATCATATTCATGAATTCTGCGAGGAAAAATAAAGCAAAACGTATAGAGCTGTACTCTGTATGGAAGCCTCCAACAAGTTCTTGTTCAGCTTCAACCAAATCAAAAGGTGGCCTGTTGAGTTCCGCTGTTCCTGCGATCACGAAAATAACAAAAGGAATTACTCCTGTTGCTACTAGGTTCCAATTCCAAGTTGCTTGACCTGAAACTATGCCACTTGTCGAAAGGGTTCCTGAAGATAAAAAAACTGTTGCCATGGATAGACCTAAAGCGGCTTCATAACTAATCATCTGCGCGGATGCTCTCACTGAACCTAATAAAGGGTATTTTGAGCCTGATGACCAACCAGCAAGCATGACACCATAAACAGCAATAGAAGAAAGAGCGAGGAAGAGAAGAATGCCTACTGGAGGATCAGCTACTTGCAAAAGAGTTCTATGTCCAAAAATAGAAACTGTTCCATCTCCACCATTTGTAAAGTCACCGCCGATTGGAACAATTGCGAAAGATAAAAAAGCAGGCACTAAAGAAAGGTAGGGAGCCAATCGAAAAACAACACGGTCAGCACGCGCCGGTAATAGATCCTCTTTGAAGAAAAGTTTTATCCCATCTGCCAAAGTCTGCAGTATCCCCCATGGCCCTGCTAATGAAGGTCCCACACGGTTGTGCATATCTGCTACAACTTTTCTTTCGAACCAAATCACGAGCATTACTGAAATCATTAACAATGCGAAAGCAAGTACGACTTTTAATAACATCACGGCAACTACCGAAAACCCAATGTCTGAGCTGAGGAGTGGATCAGAAGCGATTATCATCATTTTTTCTCAATCTTCAAATCATTCACTGGTAATGATGAGTCGATTAGTTTTCGAATATCAGGGCCTTCTTGATTCCAAAGAACATGAATGGTTCCGCTAATTGTGTCTGGATCGGGCGTAAGTCTGGCTCGAATTTCACCTTTTGAACCAATTAAACGAACTGGCGATTCTGAGTTAACTCCAATCTTCTTCATATCTTCTGGATTAGCTTTTATCTGACTTCCAGATGCAAGTCCTTTAAGTGCCGAGCTATGCGCAGCAAGAACTCCTTTGTCGTACATACTTCTTGTTGTTATCAGTCGGAAAGAATTGACCTTTTGTTTAGGGATTTTCACTGAAGTCGTTTGCGCTGTTTGCAAACTTCTTTTCAAAACGACTCCTTCTTTATCCATTTGTTCAAGCTTTGTCAGGTCAAGATCTTTATGCATCTCCGAAACTATAGAAATCTCTTCACACAATTCTTTAAATGTAAACGGTCCTAATTCAGGATTAAAATACTGAACCAGATCTAAAGCAATCATCCAGTCTGGTCTAGCTGTCCCTGGAGGTGTGACACTCCTCCTTATCGGACTTACCCGGCCTTCGAGGTTGGTAAATGTACCGTCTACCTCTGTAGTGGTGGCAGCTGGCAAAACGATATCAGCATGGCGGACACTATCTGTTGCAAAAATATCAACTGCGATCACTGTTCCAATTCTCTCTAAAGCTTGTTCAACTAATTGAGAATCAGGGAAATCCATTAGTGGGTCAGATGCTAAAAGAATTAGGACATCAATTTGTCCATTAGTCGCAGCTTCAAGTATTTCCCTAGTTTTGAAACCTTTAGAACTCGGAAGTGCCGGCCAACGATTTTTTAGTTCCTCTGATCCTTCTTCTAAGTTGCATCTTCCTGGCAATAAACCTGGAGAAAGTCCCATGTCTATTGCACCATTTATGTTGCCTCTTCTTAATAAAGGCAGGAAAGAGGCTTCTGGTAAATATTCCTGCAGTGTGATAGCTCCATTTTCAAGAATTGAAGAAGTCTCTGCTAAAGAGGTGCGGCCCAGTAAGACAGAAACTGAGTCGCTGTCATTAATAATTTTTCCAGCACCTTTAATCTCTTTGTGGATCTCCTCGTCTAGTTCACAAGACTGGCCAGACAATGCTTTTACTGCCTCAAAAGTTTTCCCGGGTGGAATTCTAATTGAGTAAGTAGCTAATTTCGAAAGTCCAGTTTTTGTTGGTGTTAGTTCGATTAATTTGCATTGATCATGAACTATCGCATGTCTTACCCGTAAATAGAGGGTGCCTAACTCTTCTTTCGGATCAGCGCCTAAAAGAATTATTACTCCACCCGGTTTGCAAGTTTCATCTATGGTCGAGGGATTTAAGCTAAGAAGCACCTCTGGTGAAAACCCATCGTCTAGTTGAGAGTCAACGTTGTCGGTTCCGATAATTCCTTTTGTGATTTTACTCCAAACGTACTGAGCCTCATTAGTTAAGCGGGATCCACCAATAACAGCTATTCGTTCTGGCGTAGTTTCAGTTAGTGCAGTTAAACATTTTTCATAAGCTTCGGACCATGAAGTCACCACAAACTGATTCTTCTCATCTACGGCAAACTCATTGGTTATTAGCGGTTCAACGAGTCTGTTTTCATTTGAGTATGACTCGAAAATAAACCTTTCTTTATCTGTCAACCAACCCCAGTTGACAGAGTCAGAATCAACACCTGTAAAACGTAATACTTCGTCTCTTGATTCTTGAACAGAAATTCTGTTTCCGACACTGTCGAAAGTACTTGTAGATTCAACTTCTGTTAAATCCCATGGTCTGGCTTTGAATCTAAAAGGAGCCGCTGTCAAAGCGCCTACTGGGCATATTTGTACGGTATTACCACTGAAATAAGAGCTAAAAGGCTGGTCTGGATAGGTGTTGACTTGAGTCTTATTGCCTCGGTCGATGAAATGTATTAGGGAGTCTCCGGCGACTTGATCGGCGAAACGTGTACATCTATCGCAAAGAACACATCTTTCGCGATCTAAATAAACATTCTCATTAACTGGAATGGGTTTTCTAAATGTACGTTTCTCTTCAATAAACCGGCTCTCTCCAGCTCCAAAAGCCATTGTCTGATCTTGTAAAGGACACTCTCCCCCTTTATCGCAAATAGAGCAATCAAGAGGATGATTTATTAATAGGAATTCAAGTACTCCTTCTTGTGCTTTTTGAGTTTTTTCAGACTGAGTATCTACAACCATTTCATTACTGCACTCGATCATGCAAGAAGGCTGAAGAGTTGGTCCTCTACCTGTGTCTATTTCCACTAAACACATTCGGCACATTCCAACAGGTTTCATGCGCGAATGATGACAAAATCTAGGAATATACGTTCCATTTCGCTCGCAAGCATCTATTAGCAGTTCGCCTGATTTTGCCATTACTTGTTTTCCATCAACAGTTATTGAAACTGCAGTTTCGGAAGATGCGATATCTGTCATGTAACTACCTCTTCAACATTTAAAGACAAAGGAATAGGATCACGTCTTGTAATGAGAGATTCGAACTCATTCCTAAACCTTCGTACTGCAGAAACAATTGGAGCCACTGATGAGGGGCCCAATGGGCAGATTGTTGTCTGGCGCGGCGGGAACGGAACTGCATCCAGACCTTCATCTGAGAAAGAAGCAGCTGGATAAGGGCCTGGGCTTATGTTGTCACCTATATCTAAAAGCAAATCTATATCTGAAGGTCTCCCTTCTCCGTCTAAGATCCTCTGTAGGATTTTTTCTTCCCATGAAGTTCCTTCTCGGCAGGGAGAACATTTCCCACAAGATTCACGAGCAAAAAATCTAACAACATTTAAACAAGCCTTCACTGCATCTGTTGTTTCATCCATCACAACCATTGCACCAGAACCAAGCATCGAACCTGCAGCTCCTACAGCACTTGCTTCGAGTGGTAAATCTAGTTGTTCTTGAAAAAACCACGGAGCTGAACCTCCACCAGGTATGAACATTTTCAATTCATTGTCATCTCTTATGCCCCTGCAGAAATTGTCACCATAAAAAAGTTCTCTAAAGGTAGTAACTCCATGTTCAACCTCATAAACACCAGGGCGTTTTACATGGCCGGAAATTGCGAACATTCGTGTTCCTGGTGACGACTCTGACCCGAATCCTTTATAAGCAGAGGCGCCGTTATTGAGAATCCACGGAAGATTGCAAAGGGTTTCAACATTATTTACAATCGTCGGTTTACCGTACAAGCCAATTGCCGCTGGGAAATAAGGCGGTTTTAAACGTGGCATTCCACGTTTACCTTCAAGGCTTTCTATTAACGCTGTTTCTTCCCCAACTATGTACGAGCCTGCACCCCAATGCATCACTACGTCAACAGAAAATTTTGTACCTAGAACATTTTTCCCTATGTAACCAGCTTTATATGCTTCATCAAGTGCAATAGCTATCCTTTCTTGCGCTAAAGCCATTTCGCCCCGGACATATAAAAAAGCTTGAGATAAACCAAGTGCGTAGCAGGCAATCAGAACTCCTTCGATCAACTGATGGGGGTCCCTCTCCATTAACAAACGATCTTTGTAAGTCCCTATTTCACTTTCGTCTCCATTGGCTACTAAATACCGGGGCCAAACCCCTTCGGGAGGAAATCCCCATTTAATTCCTGCAGGAAAACCAGCGCCCCCGCGCCCAAGAAGGCTAGCTTCTCTAACTTCATCATGGACTTGGGTAGGCGATCGATCAAGTGCTGACCTCAACCCTTCATAGCCACCTGTTGACAAATACTTTTCGAGTGTAAAAGAATCTGTATGTTTGAAACGGCTTGTAATAAGTTTGGGGCCCTCGTTGTCAACGAAACCAGGTGCATGTTCTACATAACCACCCTGTAAAGAAGATTCTCTCATTTAAACACCCTCTTCAATCCAGTTTGGAGGACCTTTTATTTCCTCTGGGTGTTTAATCCCAGCACAACGAGACTTAGGTATTTGTTGACGAACTCTACTTAAAGTTCCATGTTCAGGCATTACTCCTTTATCATCAGCAGAACCTTTAGACAAAGGACTCTCACCTGCTCTCAGATCCACGACAACTTCATCAAAAAGTTCCTTTGTGGCACGATGGAAATAACGATAATTGACGGTAAAACAAGGAGCCTCCGTACAGGCAGCGACGCACTCAGCCTCTTCGAAAGTGAAAAGTCCATCTTCTGTCGTGCTACCTTCTTCTACCTCTAAGGCTGTTTTCACATGTTCAAGAAGTTCATCCGCTCCCAATAACTGGCAAGAAATATTCGTGCACACTTTGATTAAATAGCGTCCGACTGAATGGAACTTAAACATTTCATAAAAAGTTCCTGTACCTAATACTTCCACTGATGTCGTATCAGTGAGTTCTGCAATTTGTTCCATTGCAGGCTTAGTTATCCAACCTTCTTGTTCTTGCGCTAAATGGAGTAACGGTATTAGTGCAGATCTGGCAATTGGGTATCGACCAACAATCTCTTTTGCCATTTCTTCATTCTCTTCGTTGAAAAAACTCATTATCTATCAACTTCTCCCATAATCGGGTCAATAGATGAAATCACAGCAACTGCATCTGCAATCAGTCCACCTCTCATCAGGTGGGGCAAAGTTTGTAAATTCACAAAACTAGGGCCTCTGATGTGCATTCGGTAAGGATTCGGACTTCCGTCAGAAACTAGATAACAACCCAATTCTCCTCTAGGTGATTCAACGGCGGCATAAACTTCCCCAGGGGGAACATGGAAACCTTCGGTGAATATTTTGAAATGATGTATTAGCGCTTCCATTGACTCATCGATCCGAGCACGTGGGGGTGGCGTAATTTTTTTGTCTTGAATCCGGTAATCGCCTGATGGCATTAGGTCCAATATCTGTTCAACTATTCGCAAGGACTCGCGAACTTCATTTAATCGAATAGCAAAACGGTCAAAAGAATCACCGTGGGTTCCTACAATTACATCAAAATCAACTTGGTCATAAGCCAGATAAGGTTCATCTTTTCTTAAATCCCAGTCGTAACCAGTTGATCGTAGTATCGGCCCTGTTGCTGATAAGGCGAGTGCTTCAGAAGCATTTAATGAACCTACGCCTTGAAGTCTTTTCTGAAATAGTGGTTGACCCGTTAGTAAATCATCATATTCATCAAGCCTCGGTGGAATTATTTCTAAAAGGTTTCTTAAATCAGCCTGCCAACCATCATGTAGATCCGCTGCTACTCCGCCCGGACGTATGTAGTTGTGATTCATTCTTAAACCTGTGACTTTTTCAAAAAATCTGAGCACTTCTTCTCTTTCACGCCACCCGTAAATCATCATTGAGACTGCGCCAAGATCCATACCGTTTGTTGCTTGAAACAGTAAATGTGAACTAATTCTGTTCAACTCACACATGAGCATTCGGATCCATGTTGCCCTGGGAGGTACTTCAATCTCTAAAAGTTTTTCTACTGCAAGAGAAAATGCTAGTTCTGTAAAAAGTGGAGAGGCGTAATCCATTCTTGTCACATTGGTGGAGCCTTGTGCATATGAAAGTGTCTCAGCAGTTTTTTCCATTCCTGTATGCAAGTAGCCAATTACAGGTTTTGAACGTTCAACAGTCTCGCCCTCTAACTCCAATATAAGTCTGAGTACTCCATGGGTTGAAGGGTGAGAAGGACCCATGTTAAGAATCATTCGAGTTTCTTCTGACGGGTCTGAAGTCTCGGTGATATCATTTGCAACTTTAGGAGTAGCATCAGACTCACTTATTCTCAACACTGCACTACCTTCGCGAAGACGAACCCTTTTATCATTACTTAAAACAGATGAACGATGATTGCTGGTCTCTACGACTTCGGATGTCATCGTTTTGCCTTACTAGCTTTGAACTGAACTGGTATTTGTCCCACAGAAAAATCTTTTCTTAAAGGATGACCTACCCAATCTTCTGGCATGAGAATCCTGGTCAGATCAGGATGGTCAGAAAAGTTAATACCGAACATGTCAAAAACTTCGCGTTCCATTGATTCAGTTCCTGGGTACAAGTCGAATAAAGATGGAACTACAGGGTTTTCTTCCTGGATTTGGACTCTAAGACGTAAACGTTCCCGAGTTTGATGATTGATCATTGATATTACAACTTCAAAACGTTCGGGTTTCACATTTTCTGGTAGATCTGTACGAGTTGGAAAAGAGGAGTAATCAACCGCGGTCAAATCAACAACCATATTAAAGCCTTCTTGTCTTAACTCTGTGGCTAAATCAATGAGCTCTTCAACTTTTGGGTGTAAAACCTGTTGACCAAACGTCTCGACAGTTGGAATATTCACCGAGACTCCAATTCGACAGGTTGAATTATTTCCCTTGGAGATTCAGAAATCTCTATTGCTGCACCTCCAGAGTTTTCTTCACGTCTGCGAGTTAATTCACCACTCTGTATTTTTTCGTGCAAAGTCAAAATCGCGTGCATGAGAGTTTCTGGACCAGGTGGGCAACCAGGTGCATAGACATCGACCGGTACTACTTGATCGACTCCTTGGACAATTGCATAATTGTTGAACATCCCTCCAGACGATGCACATACCCCCATAGATATGACCCATTTGGGTTCCATCATCTGGTCATAAATTTGACGAAGTATTGGAGCCATTTT
>CETA01153145.1_pt1 | contig 11317 bp, 8 predicted proteins | sample 531251 | NCBI WGS metagenome assembly CETA01 (sample SAMEA2622362, study PRJEB7988) | marine metagenome | biome: marine biome (ENVO:00000447); feature: mesopelagic zone (ENVO:00000213); material: "saline water (ENVO:00002010), including plankton (ENVO:xxxxxxxx)" | depth 380 m
GCTTCCCTGATTTAAATACTGTTATTGTAGGCTTATTAAGAAATGGCGTTTTAACAACTCCTAAGCTTAATGATAAACTGATTGTCGGCGATACCGCATATATTATATGCCCAACTGAATTAGCTAAGAGAAATCTTTCAATTTTTGGAAAGGGAGAGGAGGACGCTCGAAGGGTAGTTTTAGTAGGAGGAGGTCTGATTGGTGAAGAAGTTGCATTATTGATAGAGAAGAAAACTGAGAATATTTCCTTAAGGATAATTGAGAATAATCAAGAGAGAGCAGAATATTTATCTGAAAAATTAGAAAAGAGTCTAATAATTCTTGGTTCTGGTGTAGATAGAGATATTTTAAAAGAAGCGGAGATAGCTAATACTGAAATCTTAATTAGTCTCACTGATAGTGACGAAACTAATTTCCTGTCCGCTGCCCTTGCGAAGAGTGATGGATGTAAAAAGATCCTCGCTCTATTAAATAATAAGGATTTTCAAAACTTGATCGAATCTGTTGATATTGGTAATTTTATCGATCCAAAAGCTATAACTGTTTCTTCTATATTAATGCACATTAGAAGAGGACACATCCGAAGACTTCACACATTATCCGATGGCTCTGCTGAGATAATAGAGGGAGAGGTTTCTGCATCTTCTGACATGGTTGGACCAACTATCCAAGAATTAGATTTGCCAAAGGGACTTAGAATAGGTGGTATATTTAGGGATAATAAGGTAATTATGCCACAGGGAGATACGAAAATAAAAGAAGGTGATTATGTAACTATTTTTTCAATAACCGATAAAGTCCACGATGTAGAACAATTTTTTAGAGTAAGTGCAAGTTACTATTAACAACATTAATATTTTTTAGCCTTTTCCCAAAGCTCCTCTAAATCTCCTAATTTAGTATTTTTAAAAATTTTATTTTTCTTCAATAATTCATTTTCAATGAATTCTATTCTCTTGATGAATTTGTTGTTTGTTAGTCTTAAGGCTTCCTCAGGGTCAATTCGGAATTTTCTGGAGAGATTTATTATAGAAAATAACAAATCACCAATTTCTTCCTTTATATCATTTTTATGCTGACTTTTGATAGCTAATTCCAATTCACTAATTTCCTCCTTAATTTTGTTAAAGACTTTTATATCCTCATCCCAATCAAAGCCATTTTCAGAAGCTCTTTTTTGAATTTTATTTGAACGGATCATCGCAGGAAAAGCAGTTGGAATATCGGATAATATTCCTTTTTGTTTTCTACTCTTTTTTAACCTCTCTTTTTCTTTAATTTTTCTCCAGGAAATCTCTACATCATCTTTATTTTTAATTGATCTTTTATCAAATACATGCGGATGTCTGTTAGTCATTTTCTTATTAATGGAATCTAATACATCATAAATATCAAAATTTCCTTTTTCCTTATTAATTTGTGAATGAAAAACTACTTGAAATAATAGATCACCAAGCTCTTCTTTTAATAGGTCTATATCAGACCCTTCTATTGCATCAACAACTTCATATGCCTCTTCGATACAATAATTCCTTATAGTCATCGAACTCTGGCCCTTATCCCATTCACAGCCATTTTCTTTGTCTCTTAGAGCTTCCATTATCTCGAGTAACCTATTAAAATTTAACGATATTTTATCTTTTATCATCTCTTAAACCTAAACTTTTAAAACAGACTAAATCATAATAGAGTCTTTAATTCTGATTAATAGTTGTATTTTAACAACATAATATATCGCCGTAAAATTGACATATAACTGTTTGAATGTTAGATATTAAATCAATATTGTGTAGTAAAGGGGCTGTATTTACTTACAGCTTATAGCTTTGCTTACTTATTTTATTGGGGAGGCATTGAATGTCATTATATAAAATATTAACAAGGGCGAGCTTAGTAGTAATTTTTTCAGCTTGCATGTTTTTTTCAACAGATCTTTTTGCTCAAGCAAGCGAACAAGAATCTGCAAATAAAGTTGAGGAGATAATTGTTACTGGTTCTAGGATTAAAACAGCTAATCCAGATAGTTTTGCTCCAGTTTCAATAGTAGATCAAGAAGATATTCTCTTATCAGGTAAGATTTCTATCGGTGAGGTTTTACTGGAATTACCGGGTCAAGGATCTGGTCTTAATAGAAACTATAATAATGGTGGAGATGGATCAGTTAGAATAGATTTCAGGAATCTAGGATCTGGTAGAACTTTGGTATTAGTTGATGGAAGAAGATGGGTTAATAGTGGAGAAGGTGCAAACGGCTCAGTTGATATAAATACCATACCTACCGCTTCTGTTGAAAGAGTTGAGATACTTAAGGATGGGGCATCTGCTGTTTATGGTTCTGATGCAATTGGTGCTGTTGTCAACATAATAACCAAAGATTCATATGATGGAGTAGATTTTTCGGTACAAAGAGGTGAATATTTTGATGGTGGTGGAGTTGCAGACAATTATTCTATATCTATGGGAACATCGTTTGACGGCGGTTCATTTATGATTGGAGCTTCTTATGTAGATGTTCATGAGTTAGGAAACTGGGAAAGAGAAGAAACCGCTAAAGCCCCAAGCTTTGGAGGATCGTCCGGTACACCTCAAGGTCGTTTTGCTTATGGAGGTGTAGTGCCAGGATGTAGCAACTTTACTGCTACTGAAGGAAAGCCAGCGGCTTCTGTCGCGGACTTTAGATGTTGGACTAGTCCAGCTGACAGGTTTAATTATAACCCCTACAACTACGTTGAGACCCCTAGTGAACGAAAAAACTTTTTTGCTAAAGGAAGATATAGTATTACTGAAAATACTGACATAACCCTTTTTGGTATTTATCAAAATCGAGAATCAGATCAACTCTTAGCGCCGATGCCTCTATTCTACGGTTTTGGTGATTTTGGTGGAAGCGAAGGTATTTCAAGAAATAACCCTTACAACCCATTTGGATTAGAGTTTTGTGACTTATATGGAACTTCTGTTGAAGGCAAAGAATGTAATGATGCAAACTATCCAGGCGGTTTTGCGGTTGGGTGGTTAGGACGTCGCTTACTCGAAGCTGGTAATAGAGATTTTATCCAAGATATAGAAACCTACAGGGTTTCGATGGGAGTGGAATCTGAAATAGCAGGTTGGGATATTGATGCTTACTTCATTTGGGCTCAGAATAAAAGTGTGACAACTACCAAAGGCCTTCTAAACACAGCAAATATTAAGAAATCATTAAGTGGTGATGCATGTACAGGTTCTTGTGTAGCTCTAAATATTTTTGGAGGACAGGGCCCTGATAGTAAATATCTTGGAGATAATTTATGGTCAGGCTCTGGATCTATTACCCAAGAGATGGTCAATTATATAACCTTCTTGGCTCACGATACCGGAATAAATGAAATGAAAAATTTTGGTTTAGATGTTTCTGGAGAGATTGGTAATCTTCCAGGGGGTCCGGTGGGTATTGCTTTTGGATATGAGCATAGAAAAGAAGAAGGTGGTTTTGAACCCGATGCATTTATTGCTGCAGGGTATTCTTCAGGGAATGCTGCCAGTCCTGTATCAGGTGAATTCGAAGTTGATGAAACCTATCTTGAGTTAGCGATACCTGTCGTAGAAGGATTAGATCTAAGTGCTGCTATTCGTTACTCTGATTATTCGACGTTCGGTGAGACAACAAACGCAAAATATGGCGTTACATGGTCTCCTAATGATATGATTACTTTAAGGGCGACTTTTGCTGAAGGTTTTCGAGCACCTTCAATAGGTTCTCTCTTTAGCGGAAATAATGACTCTTACCCTGACCTTAAAGATCCATGTGATGTTAATGCAAGTAATTTCACAGGTAATGCTGATGGAACTCAAACCGGCCAATGTGCGACTGATGGTGTTCCAGCAGGATTTACTCAACCTAACACTCAAATACGAGTAACGGTTGGTGGTAACCCAACTGTTCAGCCCGAAGAATCGGAAGGTTATAATTTTGGAATAATTGTTAAACCAGTTGAAGGTCTAAAAATTTATGCTGATTATTACGAAATTGAGATTACTGATACGATTTCAACTATTGGATCACAGTTAATACTTAATGGTTGTTATAGGGAAAATAATCAGAAATACTGTGGTCTAGTTGATAGATTATCTACCGGTTATGTAAAAGACTTGAGAAATACGGTTAATAATATTGGTATGGTTGAGACTACAGGTTTTGAGCTAGCTACTGTTTATGATTGGTCAGATGAATTAGGAAATTGGAGATTTTCTACTGAGATTGCATTCCTTGATACTTATGATGTAACTAAAGCTGATGGCTCTATTGAGCACTATGCCGGTTATGTTACGGGTAATGGTCGTGATCAATTTAAAGAAGTTAAAGGTAATTTAGGTCTTTTGTGGTCACAGAATGAATGGACTGTTTCGCTTACTGGGCAATATCATGGCGAAGTTGATGGTGTACCAGGTACTGTTCCTAAAACATCTGCTTCAGGTGAGTTTATTACTGGAGACGACCCAAGAACTCTAGCGGCAACTTGGTATTGGGATGCTCAAGCTTCTTATGTTTGGGAAGCTATCAATTCTACTATTGCTGTAGGTGTTGATAATCTCCTAGATGAGGATCCGCCTTATTTCCCAGATAGTTTTGCAAATGATTTTGATCCCTCTTACAGAACTTGGGGATCACAATTTTGGTATGTGAGAATATCAACACAATACTAAATAGATCAATTTATTAGTAATTAAAACTGACCAACTTATAGTTGGTCAGTTTTTTATTCTGTCAAACTTAAATATCTCGAAAAGTGATAAGCGCTATTATTTTCCGACCAACCTTTTATGTTTTCTTTTACTAGCCACCTACTTATACCAAATAATATAGGAACAAACGGCATTTCTTGAATTAATATTTTTTCTGCTTCTTTCAAAATGTTAGACCGTATTTTAAGATCCAGTTCTAGTTGAGCCTCATCAACTAATTGATCGAATTTAGGGTTTGAGTAATTCCCATAGTTTAAAGGTCCAGAAGATTTTTGGAATAAGAATAGAAAGTTTGAGGCATCATTAAAGTCGGCGACCCAACCAGCATCTCCAACCTGGAAATCACCAGTTCTTAAATAATTATATAAAACTTTTGGCTCGGATCCTTCTATTTTTATATTTATACCTGCCTTCTTCATCATAGATTGAAGCGCCACCATATGTTTTTTTTGATCACCGCCCTGTCTATATTTTAAAGTGAATTCTAATGGGTTTTCATTATCAAATCCTTCATCCATAAGAATTTTTTTAGAAAGATTATATCTTTCCTCTTGAGTAAGCTTTCTTTCCTCCATTAATTCCTCATATTTATAATTATTTATTCCTTTAGGGACTAAGGACCAAGCAATAGTTTCACCAAATCCTCTAATTTTATTCACTATCACGTCTCTATCTACCGCCAAAGAAACAGCCTTTCTTATATTAGAGTTATCAAATGGGTAGGAATTACAATTGAATATTAAATAAGTAACCACTAGGACGCTTTCTTTTTTTATATTATTTGGTAAATTTTGTTTTAACCATGAAGTTTTATTTTCCGGATATCCAGAATTTATATCTAATTCTCCAGCTCTGAATCTTCGAAGTGCTGCCTCATTATCTTCCGTTGGATAATAGAAAACTTCATCAAACCAAACATCCTTGTTGTCGTAAAAATAAGGATTCCTTTTTAAATGGATATTATCGTGAGCTCTCCATGAAAAAAGTTTATATGGGCCGTTTGTAACTATATTAATTGGCTTAATCCACTGATCTTTAAATTCTGACAAAATATGAGAAGGAACAGGATAAGTAGTGTAGTGAGTTAGTAATTCCTCAAAGTAAGGAGCGGGGTGTTTCAGAGAAATTTCTAATTCAAATTTATTTATAGCCTTAACACTCAGTTCTTCTATGGGTATCTTTCCTGTATTAACTTTATAAGCGTTTTCTATCATATACAATAATGAAGAGTATTGTGAGGCCGTGAGCGGATTCATAACCCTTCTAAATCCATCTACATAATTTTGAGCTGTTACATTTTTTCCATCAGACCAATAGTGATCTTCTCTAAGATAGAAAGTATATTTAAGTCCGTCTTCACTTGTGTTGTAAGTATTAACAGAGCCTTTTATAGTTTTACCTTCGGCATCTTTGGTAAATAAACCAATGAATATATCATTAATGATAGACCCCTCCCAATGACCAGTAGCTAGATGGGGGTCTAATGTATCAGGCTCTGCTCCATTACCTCTTTTTAGTATTCTCTCTTTATTATCTTCTGCATAAGAAGAAATAACACCAAAGGGAATAGAAAAAGATAGAAATAGTAAAATAAATAAATGTAATATCTTTTTAATAATAATATCTCCTTAAAATAATTACTTTAGAAAACCGTAGGACTTAATAATTTTATTAGCTTTAACTCCCTTCAACCACTCAAAGAAATCAACAGTTGTTCTTTTTTGATTAAAGGCTATTGCTCTATAAGTTGGGATAATATTTTTATGAAGCTCTTTGTCTATTCTATGTATTATTCTTATGTGTGGATTTCTTATAACTTCGGAATAGTATGCTATACTAACCCTTGCAAAAGATCTTTCTAAATATTTAAGATTCTTCGAATTTGAATGATTTAATATTAAATTTTCCTTTATATCCGTCCAAATATTCAGTGATATCAAGACTTCTTTTGAAAGATAACCAAGGTAATTACTAATTGGATCTGATATTGTAAAATGCGAGTCGGAAAGCCTATAAAGAAAATCATCCTTATGGAACTCATCAAAGAAAAAACCTTCATTAATGTTAGTAACTAAGACTAAGGAGTTTTTAGCAATAGGGTTACTCATTATTTCAGATTTCTTTCCTTCTATCCATTTAATCCGTCTTGTATCTTCCAAGATAATTAGATCAATAGATGTAAGATTATTAATGTTTTCTTTGAAGGTATTTGGTCTAATAAGCTCAAGATTAAAATCTGTTGGTGAATCTTTTCTCCAAGCTCTAAGCAATGACTCTGAGGTTTCAAAGAAACTTTCAGTCACATATATATTTAATTTTTCAGATTTAAGATCAAGTGGCATTAAAATAAAAAATATAAATATAAATATCATTCGCATTTAGATTGCCTTATTAATTTTTTACATTTCTTGCGTAAGGAACAAATCCATTGTGTTGATAAAAAGTTAGCGCTCTCGGATGATCAAGTGTATTTGTTTGAAGAATTATGGAGTTTATTTCAATATTCTTAGCAAACTTTAAAGCAGCGTGAAGAAGAAATTTTCCTAGCCCTTGACCAATATATTTTTCTATTAATCCTAAGTGTACAATTCTCAATTCGTTGTTATCCCTATAGTCTAATTCAAAAAATCCAATATTCTTACTATATTTTTTCAGAAAAAAAATCGCAACCCCATTACTTTTAATAATCTTTAATAGTTCATTATCTTGAATATTTAATCTACTTACCCATCCGTATTTTCTACCTACGTTATGATAAATTTTTTTATAATCACTTAAATTAATATTTTTTTCATGAATTAATTTGATATTAGAAATTTTTGGAGAATTAAAATTAAATTCTCCTTCATACTTTAACCATGTAACAGTTGTTTCGTTTATTCTATTATTTGTTTTCATATGTTTACATTTTATTTTTTAAATACTTCTTTATTATGTCATCCTTTATTTTAATATCGTATTATTAAAACAGGAGAAATCGTTGTCTTTTATATTGGTTGCCATTGGAGGTGCATTGGGGTCCGTTTTTCGTTATTCTATTGGTATCTTATTTTCATTCTTCTCTCTCACTACCTTCCCATGGGGAACACTCTTTGTAAATATTACAGGTTCCTTTTTAATGGGTATTGTTTTTTTTATTTCTAAAGATTTTCTTTCTGAAGAATTTAAATTATTTGTATCCGTAGGTTTACTTGGTGGTTATACAACTTTTTCAGCTTTTTCTTTAGATGTAATAAATATGCTTTTTAATAAAGATTATTTGTTGTCAATTTTATATATACTTGCTTCTGTATTAATATCTATTTTCTTTCTTCTCGCCGGTTTTCTTTTTATGAAATTACTGAATTCATGAAAAATAAAAACCTCTATAAAGTCGAAGAAGACCTTTCAGGAGTTCGAATTGATAGGTGGATAAAAACATATTATCCAAAATTATCTCATAACAATTTAGAAAAAATATTAAGAACTGGGCAGATTAGAGTAGACGGTAAAAGAATAAAGTCGAATTTTAAATTGGAGATTGGTGCATTAATTAGGGTTCCCCCTTTTCTTGAAGAATATAAGGTTATAGAAAAATTCTCTTACAAAGTTTCAGCAAAAGAGCAATTAAAGAAATATATAATATATGAGGATAAGAATTTTTTAGCTATAAACAAACCTCCAAATATAGCTGTGCAGGGAGGAACAAAAATCCGCAAGCACTTGGATGGAATTCTTAAGTCATCCTACAAGAGTATTCAGCCAAGATTAGTTCATAGATTAGATAAAGAAACATCTGGTGTCTTACTTGTGGCCAAAAATCGAAAGACAGCAAATCATCTAACTTATGCCTTTAGGATGAAAAAGATAACTAAACATTATTGGGCTATTACAAATGGAGACTACCTTAATAAAAATGGGGTTATTAATATTGATATAAGGGGAAGAAATAATGAAAAGCTTTACAGTTCTTTAACTTATTATCATAAATATATGAAAATAAATAATAAATTAAACTGGATAATTTTTTGTCCTATAACCGGAAGAAATCATCAAATTAGGATTCACTCTAAATCAATGGGTGCCCCAATTTTAGGTGATAAAAAATATGACAATCTCTTCAAAGAAAGCAATAATGGTTTGCATCTACATAGTAGAAGTGTTGAATTTAGCGATCTTGACGGGAAAAAGTTTTTTTTTGAAGCTCCCTTACCTGTTCATATGGTCAAAACATGGAAAAAGTACAACCTACCTATGAAATCAGATTTTAGTGGGTTTAAAGAATTTATTTTAGAAAGTTAACATGGAAGATATTTTAAAGGAATTAGAGGCTAGGAGAGAAAAGGCAAAACTTGGTGGCGGTCAAAAAAGAATAGATTCACAACATTCCAAAGGAAAATTAACAGCTAGAGAGAGAATAAATCTTCTTTTAGATGAAGAATCGTTTGAAGAATATGACATGTTTGTCGAACATGACAGCCATGAGTTTGGAATGGAGAAAAATAAAATTCCAGGCGATGGGGTTGTTATTGGTTCCGGCGAGATAAATGGAAGGACGGTATTTTTATATGTTAAAGACTTTACTGTTTTCGGTGGATCCTTATCTTTAGCGCATTCCAGAAAAATTAATAAAATACAAGATATGGCAGTTAAGAATAATTCACCCTTAATTGGTGTATTAGATGCTGGAGGTGCAAGGATTCAAGAGGGGATTGATGCTCTCGGAGGTTATGCAGAAGTTTTTCAACGAAATGTTCTTGCTTCAGGCGTAATACCACAAATTTCTTTAATAATGGGACCTTGTGCGGGAGGAGACGTATATTCTCCTGCATTAACAGATTTTATATTTATGGTAAGAGATACCTCTTATATGTTTGTAACCGGACCTGATGTTGTTAAGACTGTTACTAATGAAGAGGTTACAGCAGATCAATTGGGTGGAGCTGAGGTTCATACTACGAAATCTTCTGTAGCCGATGGTGCTTACGATAATGATATAGAAATGATTTCTGAAATGCGTAGATTTATTGATTTCTTGCCTTCTAGTAATATTTCAGAGGGCTCAATTCGTAAGACAAGTGATAGTATTAAAAGATCAGAACCTAGTCTAGATACTTTAATTCCAGCAAGCTCAAATTCACCATACGATATAAAGGAGTTTATCACTAAAGTTGTGGATGAAGGTGATTTCTTTGAGATTCAAGAAAAATTTGCTCAGAACATTGTTATAGGTTTTGGAAGGGTTGATGGACATACAGTTGGCTTAATAGGCAATCAGCCTTTATTTCTTGCTGGGGTTTTAGATTCGGACGCAAGCAGGAAAGGGGCTAGATTTGTAAGGTTTTGTGATGCTTTTTCTATACCTTTGGTTACTTTTGTTGATGTTCCTGGTTTTCTTCCTGGAACTGATCAGGAATATGGAGGCTTAATAAAAAATGGAGCTAAACTTTTATATGCGTATGCAGAAGCAACTGTACCCAAGGTTACAGTAATTACCAGAAAAGCTTATGGAGGCGCATATTGCGTCATGGCCCCCAAGCATCTAAGGGGAGATATTAATTACGCTTTACCGAGCGCTGAGATTGCGGTTATGGGAGCAAAGGGAGCAGTTGAGATACTTTACCGAAAGGAAATTGAGGATACAAAAAAAATACAAGAACATACTGAATTTTATGAAGATAGGTTGCTAAATCCTTTTGTTGCGGCAGAACGAGGCTATATTGATGACGTCATTATGCCAAGAAATATACGACCCAGAATAGGAAATGCTCTAAAATTATTGAGAAATAAAAAACTGTCCAACCCTTGGAAAAAGCACGACAACCTTCCGTTGTGAGTTATTGATGTTTAAGAAAATTTTAATTGCTAATCGTGGCGAGGTTGCTAATAGAATTATTCAGACTTGCAAAAAATTAAATATTTCTTCTGTAGCAATATTTTCTGAAGCTGACAAAGATTCCCTTCATGTAAGGAATGCTGATGAATCTTTTTTTATTGGACCATCGGTTGCATCCGAATCTTATCTGTCTTCAGAAAAGATCGTTGACGTGTGTTTAAAATCAGGCGCAGAAGCCGTACATCCTGGATATGGGTTTCTCTCAGAAAACTACTCTTTCGTGAATCAAATAGAAAGAGAAGGATTAACTTTTATAGGCCCCCCTTCAGAGTCTATTAGAATTATGGGCGATAAAATCGAGTCCAAAATTTTTGCTGAAGATTCTGGAATAAATACGATACCTGGATCTAAAGACATAATAAATAATTTTGAAGATGCTAAAAAAATAGCCAAAGAAGTAGGTTTTCCAGTAATGGTTAAGGCATCTGCGGGAGGCGGAGGAAAAGGTATGAGAATTGCTAAAGGTGAGGAAGATATTGAAGATGCATTTAATTCATCAATAAATGAAGCTAAGTCAAGTTTTGGTGATGATAGAATTTTTATAGAAAAGTATATAGAAAAGCCACGTCACATAGAGATACAAATATTAGCTGATACGTACGGAAACGTTATTCATCTCGGAGAAAGAGAATGCTCTATTCAGAGACGTAATCAAAAGATTATTGAAGAGTCACCCAGTAGCTTTGTAGATGAATATTTAAGAAATGAGATGGGCGA
>CETA01073826.1_pt1 | contig 11278 bp, 9 predicted proteins | sample 531251 | NCBI WGS metagenome assembly CETA01 (sample SAMEA2622362, study PRJEB7988) | marine metagenome | biome: marine biome (ENVO:00000447); feature: mesopelagic zone (ENVO:00000213); material: "saline water (ENVO:00002010), including plankton (ENVO:xxxxxxxx)" | depth 380 m
AAAGGAAAAGGAAAAGGGAAAGGAAAAGGAAAAGGGAAAGGAAAAGGGAAAGGGAGAAAAAAAAAAGGAAAAAAAATCAAATCACAAACACCATCAAATGAAACAATTTCAGAATCAGTTCCTAAAGATAGTCAATTGATAAATGAAAATGAAGAAAATATTGATTTACCTTTAGTTGAAAAAGAATCAATTGAAACCATTGAAATAATAAATGATAATATTGAATGATTTTTTTAATAAAAATTATGTATATATTTCACATAATTGAGATAAAAGAATACATATACGATTATATATAAAAAATCAAAAAATGGTGAATTTTAAAATAAATAATTCTGTTGATAATTCTCTTTTTAATAAATTATCTACAAAATTTTTGATTGATTTACATAATAAATTTAACAATAGATTAGAAAATCTTTTGAAAGAAAGAATTATTTTACAGAAAAATTTAGATGATGGTTATATGCCTAATTTTTTAGAGGAAACAAAACATATTAGAGATAATGATGAATGGAAGGTTGGTGAAATTCCTATTCCTCTTCGTAAAAGAACTGTAGAAATTACTGGACCAGTTGACAGAAAAATGATAATAAATGCTTTAAATTCTGGTGCAAATTGTTTTATGGCTGATTTTGAAGATTCCTCAAGTCCTACATGGGAAAATATGATAAATGGACAAATTAATTTACGAGATGCTATAACAAGAGAAATAGAATTTTATGATAGTCGTAAAAACAAACATTATAAATTAAATGATGAGATATCTACTCTTTTGGTAAGACCACGAGGATTTCACTTAATTGAAAAAAATATTACAATTGATGGTAAACATATTAGAGCTAGTTTATTTGATTTTGGTTTATATTTTATAACAAATTATAAACAATTATTAAGAAATGGTGCTGGTCCTTATTTTTATTTACCAAAATTAGAAAATCATAAAGAATCTCAATTATGGAACGATATATTTTTATATTCAGAAAATTATGTTAATTTGAATATTGGTTCAATTAAAGCAACAATTTTAATTGAACATATTTTAGCGGCATTTCAAATGGAAGAAATATTATATTCTCTTAAAGATTATATTGTTGGTTTAAATTGTGGTAGATGGGATTATATATTTAGTTTTATTAAAAAATTTAGATATAATTCTAATTTTATTTTACCAAATCGAAGTCAAATAACAATGAATGTTCACTTCATGAAATCATACGTAAAATTATTGACTTATACCTGTCATAAAAGAGGAGCATATGCTATGGGGGGAATGGCTGCGGAAGTTCCTAGTAGAGATATAGATTTACATAAAAAAAATTTAAAAAAGGTATATGAGGATAAATTATTAGAAGCTGAATCTGGGATGGATGGTACTTGGATTGCTCACCCAGGATTATTACAAGTTGCTTTAGATGCTTTTAATCATTGTAAAGACTATAAAAATGATGATAAATGTAATATAAATGATAAAGATTTATTACAAATTCCCAAAGGTACAATTACACATGATGGTGTTAGAGAAAATGTTCTAACTTGTCTTAAATATTTGGATTCATGGATATCAGGAATTGGTTGTGTAGCAATGAATAATAAAATGGAAGATGCGGCAACAGCTGAAATTAGTAGAATGCAATTATGGCAATGGATTTATCATAAAATTTCGGTAAATGGAAAACTAATTGATAAAGATTATATAAACAGAATAATATTATCAGATACTACAAAATATAAACATGATACTGAGATAAAAAGTTTATTAAATAAAATGATTTTTTCAAAAGAACCAATCGAGTTTATGACAATACCATCTTATGATTTAATTTCATAATCTTAATTAAGTATTTTGATAACATTAAATTTTATAATAAATAGTATAGACAATGGAAAAAGAGAAAAAAAGAAGAATGGTTTTCGGACCAATGGGTGGAATTTGCGAAGCATTAGTAATGCAACCATTTGATACTATAAAAGTCCGTAGACAATCAAATCAATATATAGGTTTATCTAAAACTATAAGGCAATATGGGATATCAAATCTATATAAAGGATTAACTCCCTTTATGGGTCAAATGTCTGTAAAATATGCATTAAGATTTGGAACATTCGAACTTCTTCGTGGAAAAAGTGATGTTTTTTATAAAAATTTTGCCGCTGGTATGACAGCAGGTTGTGTTGAAAGTTTATTTATTACACCATTTGAATTAATAAAAACAAATTTACAAACTCGCGATTCTATTGCTGATCCAATTTCTGCAATAAAACGAGTAAAATACGAAAAAGGTATAAAAGGAATGTATAGAGGATTTGCATCAACTTGTTTAAGACAATCTATAAATCAAGGTTCTAATTTTACTATTTATTTAAAATTAAGAGAAAAGATTATAAAACCAGGAGAAAAACCAAATATTCCAATGGTAATGGGAGCTGCTTTAATTAGTGGTTCGGTCGGCCCCTTAATAAATAATCCATTTGATGTTGTCAAAACCAGATATATGAATCCTGGATTTGACAATCAATATAGTGGAATTTATGATTGTTGTAAAAAAATTATTAGAACAGAAGGAATTGGTTCTTTATATAAGGGATTAGGTTTAAGATTATTCAGAGTATCTTGTGGACAAGCTATTACATTTAGTGTAATAGAACAATTATCTCATTATGCTGATCAATATAAATTTTTAATATAAATATATTTATTTATATAAATAAATATATAATGAATGTTGAAAAAATTAATTTAAATCTTGTAAAATTTACAAAAAGTTATGGTTCAAATATAAATTTATTTTTAAATGGTAAAAAAATTGTTATTAAAACACCAATTATAAGAACTATTAATGGAATTGAATCAGATAGGAAAAATAAGTTTTATATGCGTTTAGATATGAGCAATCACCCGGTTTTAGTATCATTTTTGCGTCAAATTGATAGTATTAATAGAAGTGATGATATACTAGAATTACTTGGGAATGGCGACAAAAAGTATATTAATTGTTTTTACTATAATAATAACTCATGGAAAGTAAAACTTCCTTCTAAATATGGTCGTTATAATTTTGATGTAATTGATAATGAAGGTAATTTAATTCCTACTTCTTCTATTTCAGAAACAGATAAATTAGAATGTGATATTGAATTATCCAATGTATGGAATTTTAACAATTCTTATGGTTGTATTTGGAATGTTAAAAAAATAAAAATTTGTTAAACATAAACTTAATATCTTTAAATTAATTACTTAATTCTAATTGAGTAATTAACTTAAATAAATCGATAATACATAAAAATTTAAAGTTGTCCAAGATTTTTCATTTCTTCGTCATCCATATCTCCAATTCCAGCGAAATCTTCATCATCGTCGTCAAAAAGTTCTTCATCATCATCAAATTCTTCAATTTCTTCATCCATTTCATCCATATCTGGCATATCATCTTCTTCAAATTGTTCTGCTGATTTGTTATAAAAAAATCTGTAATAAACAAATCCTGCTGCTGCTACTAAGACAGCAACCATAAGGATAACTTTCCAACAAGAACCACCTGCTAATTTTTTAAAAGTTGAGGTAATTGTGCTAATAATATTATTAATCATTGTATTTATATATATATCTTATTTAAGATTTTATTTTTCATATAAAAACAATTTATTAGATATTAAATTAATTTATCTATAGTTTAATCTCTATAATCTTTGTAATCCCATGTATTTAAATTATTATCTACATCAATTATTACAATATTAATTTTTTTGGAAATTGGATATACATGAATTTTAGTTTTTAATTTCTTTTCCATATACTCTAAATCAAAATTGAATGGAAGTTTTAAAGAAATAAAAGTTGTATATTTAATCATTTTTTTTATCATTTCATATAATCCTATTCGCTTTTGTACAGGTTTAAGATTATCAGTTTTATAATCCCAATCATATTCTTCTAAATATAAATTTTTAATTTTTTCTTTTTTTCCATAATCTATTCCACCCCAGGGAAAATCTCCATGAACTAAATGAACTTTTTCAACCCCTATATATTTTATATACTTTTTAAAATTATTAATAATTGTTATTGAATCAATACATCTGATATTAACATTTTGTATATTTAATACATTTGTTATATTTTCCTTTGCCATTTGACATCTTACTGGATTAATTTCAAAAGAATGAACTGTTTTAAAAAATTTAGAAAATATAATTGAATCACCACCTATACCAAGTGTTAAATCTATAACAATACCATTTTTTAAAGTATTGCGAAATTTCTTTGAACCAAATGTATATAAATATTTCAAATATTTTTCAAGAATTTTGCCATCACCACGCCTTGTTAAACTATATAAACCTTGTTTATCAGTTCTTATATATTGTTGTTGATATTTTGTTCCAGGAAAATTATCTGTTATAGATTCCTTCGGGATTATATATGAATTATCATAATTATCAAGTGTTATTTTCTTGTTTCGTTTGTTATATACACCAACACGATGATAATTATCGTCGCCATATTTCATTAATACGATATTCGTTTCCTTAATAACCCATAAATCTCTATTATTATATAATACCTTAAATAAATCACTTTTCTTATAATCATCGCCATCATCGGTTTCCCAAAATACAAAATTATCATATAATTTACTTCTATTATCACATATACCATCAATTTTAACTGTTTGGTTTTCATTTGAATTATATAACCAACAATCTAAAGATTGTTCTTGTAATAATTTAACAATTTTATCTTCTTTTTCTCTTTTTAAATTAGCAGTATTCTTTATTCTAATATCAATAGAACTTTTTGGATCAAGTTCCCCTTTTTTATTTATAGTCATAGATGAATACTTAAATACATTTACTAACCATTTATTAACTGAAGTTGGAACTTTTTTAGTAAAATCTTTAAAAGAACTTTTATCAATATGAGCATGAGAACAAATTCTTACAGCCCTTCCTATTACCTGACGATCTACTACATTATTCCACCAAGGTTCTAAAATATGAACTTGACGAACACCAACTAAATTAATACCCTCTTTTCCAGCTTCAGTCATTAGAAATACCTTTATAATATCTCCGTTCCGATTCTCATAACTATTATAAATAGATCTTAATTCATCCTTTCTTGTTTCTGGTGTCCATGTCATATATGAACCATTTATAGATTTATCTTTTGCAATACACTTATTTTTACGACATTTATCATAATTAACAAAACCATTTTGCTCCAAAGCAAGAGATAAAATACCAATGCCATAACCACCTTTAAATTTTGAATAAACTAATACAGGTCCATTTGATTGGATGATTTTTCTTACAATTACATACATTTTTTGCGAATATTCTTTTAATTTATTATCAATATGTAAAAACTTATCATCTGTATCTAATAATCTCATGGCTTCGTTACGTTGCTCTGAACGAGGAATACCTTCAAAAGTATATTTTCTTCTCCTAATTGCCATAACATGGGGGAAAATTTTTTTTAAATTAATTTTTTTTCCATTTTTTAATAAATTCATTTTCTTCTGCTCATTTATACTAAATATCCAGGCTGGATAACAAAAATTTGATGCTTGCTGACTCAATACATGAGAACTAAATATTTCATCAGTATCTTCCGATATATCCTTGGTTATTAAACTCTCTTGTTTCCAAGAATTCATATATATATTCCTAAATCTACCTTTCATTAAAAGAGTATACTCTCTGTAAATCTTATCAGCAAAAACTTCTTTATTTATACCAGAATAATATGATACCAAACCATTTATTCTAGATTTAAATAATCGTTCATTTTTAATATGCCATTCATTTTTAATATTTTTAAAAAATCTTCCTTCAAAAAATTCTTCATCTTCCTTAAATTTTAAAGATTTGTTTTTATATGAAACTTTTCCTCTTACCATATTCAATAAAAATATTAATTCAAAAGGCTTATTGATAATTGGAGTTCCCGTTAATAAAAAAATTTTTGAATTTTCTGCTTGCAAAAATTGATGATAAATTAAATTTACTTTTGAATTTTTCTTCTTTTTATCATCTTCATAATTACTTGCAAAATTATTACTTAAATTATGAACCTCATCTATAATTACGATTGAATCATCAAATGGATTCACTCTACTTGAATCATCTTCATTATAATTATTATTATATTTATTTCTAAAAAAATCTTTTTTACGAGTTGGTAAAGACTTTAAATCACTTCGCCATCCACCTTTCGCACCATCAGCATTATAATGAATTATATATACATCATGCTTTTTGCAAATTTGTTTATATAAACGAATTTGTTCCTTATCTGATTTATTTTTATTAATTTTACGTGATTGATTTAAATCATCTCGTAATTCTATATTAAAATTAAAATCAGATGATAATTCCTTAATCCAAGGATCTAAATTTAAATTTGCTGGTATCATAATAATAATTTTTCTTTTAAAAACTTGCTCTTTTATAACATATGAACGTGTAATATTTGAAAGAATTATACCAGTTCTCGTCTTACCAGAACCTAAACCATGATATATCAATAATCCTTTACTATATGGCTGTTTAGTAATATTATGAATTTCCATGTATTGACTTAAAAATTGTTGGTGTATCATCATTTCAGTCCCAGTTTTTTTAGCATATTTTTTATCACAATTACAAAATAATGTGGTACGAATAGTCTTACATTTAGGTTCCGTTTTAGTATACCATAAACATTTACTTTCCTCACTTCCACATTCTTTTTTATTTAATGTATTACAATATCCTTCACACGAAGGACATATACACATATTTGTACTTTCATTTTCATTTGCGAATTTATCCTCTAATAATTTACTAAAACGAGTTTTTATATAATCATTAAAATTACCATACCGAGATGTTACTAAAAAAGGTTTCAAATTTGACATCACTAATTATATATTATAGACAAATATAATCTTATTAAATTATAAAATTAATTTAATCCAAAATATCAAATCTCTTATTTTTTAATTCTTCTGTATTTTCATTTTTTGTACCTTCATATTCTTTTTTTGAATCTTTATATTTTCGATTATCTTTTCTTCGTTTATATTCTATGTTAGAAGAAGAATTATAATTTTTTGTATATGTATTTGTTGACTTATATTCACTATCATCATATTCATTAGAATATGTATCTCTATCTCTATTTCTATTTCTATTTGTATTCCTTTTATTATAATATGTTTTCTTTTGAGATCTATTATACTTTTTACCATGATTCATCGAATCCTTTTGTTGATTAGAATAATATTCTTTATTATTTCCTGATATAGATTCAGAATAACCTTTATTTGTATTTCTATTATTAGAATAACCTTTATTTGTATTTCTATTTCTATTTCTATTTCTATTGTTAGAATAACCTTTATTTGTATTTCTATTTCTAGTATCAGAATTATTTCTATTATTATATTTATTTTGTTTATTATATTCTTTAGGAATAGTTGATGTCGATTTCCAATTTCTATTATTAGAATATTTATCGCTTTTATTTGAAGAAAGCGACAAAGGCAATGTTATACCAAATTTAGCCACATATTTTGGCTTTGAATTTAATTTTTTTAAAATATCTTGTAAATCTAAAAACATAAAACGAATACGAGGTGAAAAATTTATTTCATCTTTAATAAAAGATTCAATTTGATACTCAAGATCATATAAATCTTTTAAAATTTCTGATGAATTATGAACAGTTTGCAATAATTTGCACAAACATTCACATAAATTTTCAAGGAGTTCTTTTTGTTCTTGCTCCATTTTATCAATCTTTTGATAAAATTTAATCTTTTTTACTAAAAGATTAATATATGTCGATATATCTTTATCACTTGCTAGTTTTTGTTTGTGTAAATTACCCATAAAGTGAAATATACCAATTAATTTTTTTTTATTTTTCATATATTTACAAAATTCTTCGTAATCATGAGTATTTATTTTCTCATAATCATCTTCCTGTAAACATTCTATATACATTTCGTTACACTTCCTCATTAAACTTTCTTTTATAGAAGTAGATAAAACTTCTTCTTCTACATTATTACAAAATTTGGCACAAATTTGTGCATACAAATTACAGAAACCAGTTTGAACAATTGCCTTATCAAATACTTTATCAATCATATTATTAATAATATTATCATTTTTCAATATAGAATTTATTTTCTCATAAATCTTTTCAAAGTTATTTTCTGTAATCTTGTTTAATAAACTATTGATTCTTTTTACAATATCATCATCTGACATTTCTACATTTCTAAAAAGAAAACTTGTAGTTTGTTTAGATGGTTTATATGTAACATAATCCCGTATTTCTCTAGAATTAATTAATTCATAAATTTCAGGATTTAATGCTTCATATTCTTTATTTTCAAATGAATAAAGATATTCAAGGGAATAAGTGATAACAATTTCCATTTTAATTTATATAAGATATATAATTTTATTTAATTTTAATTTAAATTGTTTAAATTTTTAATTTATTTTAATTTAATAATACTTTGAAAAATCAATTTTTTATTTTTTAAATTAAATTTAAAAATGAAAATAATTTAAAAAATTATTTGAAAATATCATTATAATGGAACCATATCAAAATATTATTAAAATTAATGATAGAGTTACCAATTATGGTAAAATCATTGTATCTATTCTTAATAAATATACACAAAAAGATTTATCAAGAATGGATATTTTAGATATCGGTTGTGGTAATGGATTTTTTGAATTTGCTCTTAGTCCATATGTACACCAGATATACGGAATTGATCCAAGTTTACCTATGCTTACTAGTGCAAGACAAAATAATAAACATTATAAATTTAAAAATATTCGTTTTTATAACGGCAATGCGGAAAATATACCATTTACAAAAAAATTTGATATGATATTATTCAGTTATTCATTACATTATACAAAAAATATTCTAAAAAGTTTGAATAATATTTTGAAAAATATTAATGAAAATGGACTAATATTTATTCTAGAACCAACAAAAACATTTGTTTCTAAAAAATACAATAAAACTTCACCAGATTATGATAAAAAAATATATAATCAAAAACAAAAAAAATTACAACATACACGCAATCAAATTAAATTATTTTCATCATCTCATACAATCTTATATCAAGAATATAATAATAAAAAATATGGAATATTATTACAAATATACTAATTTTCACTTGGTAAATCCTCTCTAAATCCTTCAGATACACGATTACCACTAAATAATCCTACAACTCCACAAGTTGCAGCACCAACGCCGATTGCTATTTTTGTTCCAATTATCGCAAAACCAACTGGACCACCAACTAAAGCCCCACATACTCCACCAACAAACGCTAATTTATACCCAAACATATTTACTTGATGATTTTGGGCATACCTTAATTCAACTACAGCCTGTTCTGTATTAATATTACTATTATCAACATTTTCTAAAATATTATCTATAAGTGGTTCTTGTTCAGATGTTATATGTTGTAAATCTATAAACATTTCTTTTAATATTGTCATGTCTGAATTTAATCTTCGCAATTCCTCTAATCGCTTTCTTTTCTTTTCCTTATTGATTTGAATTTGATTTAATAAAATTTGGGAAGAATTTATATTACTATTCTTTGTTAAATTATTTCCATTATCATTATTTCCTTCATCTGTTTTTAACAATTTATTGTTAAATGTAGGAATATCCTCTTGAATTTTTTCAACTATTTTTTCAAAAATTTTAATTTTAGCTAAAGCATTTTTTAACTCATTTTCAGTAGAGCGTTTTATTAAATAATTTATTTTTGATATTTTGTTTAATATATCTCTTTCACACAAACCTAAAGAACCTTTCATTCTTGTCGAATGACTACGTTTAGTTATAAATGTAATATATTGATTTAAATATATTAATCGTAGTAATTCTAAATGATCAAGATAATAATCCAATTTATCACTTAAATTACCATCTAAGTTATAAAAATCAGAATTTATTAATTGTGTTTTCATCATATATTACTAAATATACTAATATAATAAGAAATTTTAATTTTATGAAGAATTTAAAAAATTAATTATTAAAATTGAAATTATTACGATGTAATATAACTCATTATTACTATAATGATTGCTAAAAACGTGTCTAAAATTCTTTGTAAAGATACAGAAGAAATTGTTATGTCCTATCATTGTTTTAATGATATTGATAAAGATATTCTGTATTCTAATATTTATGATAATTTATATGATTTTTTAATGAAAAATGATATGAGTTCTTTTTTTAATAAATCAATTACACTTGAAACACTAAACAATTGTCTCATAGGAAAATCTAGAAAAAAATTTGAAAAAATTAGATATATTTGTAAACCAAATATATTTAATTTTGTTCATTATTCTAATAGTATGATTAAATCGTGGTTTGATAGTTTTCATGATGCTATATGGATAAAACACGCAACAGAAGAATTTGCTGAATTATATTTTGATGATATAATTATAGAAAATTATTTTATAGATATTATGAAAATAAAATTTCATAGACAATCTTAAATCAAATTATTAATTTTTTTCAGTCCAATTTTATAAACATTTATAAATCTTACCTACCGCCTTGACTAAACCTTCACGAAAAATAATCTTACTTTTTACCTCTAAAAAACAACCACCCTTTTGTAATTCTAATTTTACATAAGCCCTTTCACCACCGCGAAGACATTCTATTTCCTCATTTTTTTTATTATGCATTTCTAAAATACAAGCAGTACATTTTACATTTCTACAATAAAATGTTCCCTCAAAACCTTTACGAATAGATGTTCTATTAGTTTTTAATATGTAAATATCCGCAATAAATATTTTAGTTATCGGTTGTTCTTTACTTGTTATAATAAATCCTTTGGTTATATCATTCCGTTTTACTATATTTTTTATTCCTCGTATTGCTATACAACCAGTATCACCAGATTTTAATTCTAAAACAGATTGCCTTACATTATTATGAAGTGTTTTAGCAACAATCTTTCTAAATGAATTATTATGATTATATGGACCAAGAAATAAAATTTGACCCTTTTTAATACACCCTTGTGTAACCGTCCCACTTAAAACTAATCCTACACCAGGAACATGATAAGTACAATCTATATACATAATAGACTCATCTTCTTGTACAAATTGTTTCCAAATTGATGATGGCTGTAATTCATTTATAAAATTTCTTAAAAAATTTAAACCCTTACCAGTTTTATTTGAAATATTAAATATT
>CETA01011452.1_pt1 | contig 11243 bp, 10 predicted proteins | sample 531251 | NCBI WGS metagenome assembly CETA01 (sample SAMEA2622362, study PRJEB7988) | marine metagenome | biome: marine biome (ENVO:00000447); feature: mesopelagic zone (ENVO:00000213); material: "saline water (ENVO:00002010), including plankton (ENVO:xxxxxxxx)" | depth 380 m
GTAACAGACTATGATAGGCAATTTGTTGGTAATTTAAGGCAATTTAGCCAAGTCGCGTTTCATGTAGAAAAAGAGCTTAAAAGAATAAATAACATTGAAGATAACCATATGTGGGAGACTAGACTCACCAATAACGCCGCTTTTTTGACAGCATCCTTGGCTTTTAGAAGAAGAGAATTAGACAATAATAAAAAAGTCCCTAGTAAAAAAAGATATCTTTCTTATCTTAAAAGTTCAGTTCTCTCTATTTTTTTAAAAGGGTAATCTGCTAATAAAAAAGGGCGCATAAAGCGCCCTTAATTAAAATATTTTTTAATCAATTAAAATTTATATTCAAATTCTATACCAAAATGCCTTGGTCTATTAACTGTACCAAAGCTCCATAATCCAGCGCCATAAACTGGTGTAGGATCGGATGCGCTTGTTGCACTATAGCCGGCCGCAACATCTAAGAAATGAAGAATATAATCTTCGTCAGTTAAATTCTTACCGTAGAAAGAAACTCTCCAGTTTTCAGTCTCGTAGTTAATAGAACCAGCTAGTAATCCGAAAGATTTATTACAACCTGGATTGGAAGAATAATGTTTTTCGATACCATAATTATTCGCAGAGATGCAGTAATCATCTTTCCAACGATAATTTAAAGATGTAACTAGATAATTTCCATTGCTTAAAGCGTGTTCATATAAAGCTGCGACAGCTAGAGTGGTTTCTGGAGCTCTACGAAGAGCTAGAACACTTTTATCAACTGTATTACCAACGCCATCGAGCACTGAGTAACTATCATAGTTGGCATCTAAGATTCCCAAATTTGCTGACAACGTTAAACCTTCAGTTGGTATCCAAACTGTTTCAAGTTCAAATCCATCAATGCTCACTGCTGCAGCGTTTTGTACGATTGTTAAAGTAACAGCACCATCGGTTCCAGGAAGAACAACATCTTCTTGTTTGTCTGTATAATCCACAGAGAAGACCGCACCATTAATTTGCAAAGTATTATCGGCCCAAGTTGTTTTAAAGCCAATCTCTATACTTTCAACTGTTTCAGGGTCATAGGCACCAATATTATTGGCTCCTGTTGCTCTGCCATTCCATCCACCAGATCTATAACCTTCAGTATAAGATGCATAGACCATTCCATTATCAAGGTCATAGGTTACCCCAACCTTTGGAGTAAAATCATCCCAACTTTCCGTGCCGGTCAGAACTTTTGATTCACCAGATACTGGGTCAGTATAGGCGTTTTGAGCTGTGGCATCAGCATAACTTGGGCAAGCTCCCCAAGATTTAGCAATACTTCTTGGATCATTATCCTGCCACCAATTAAATACTGCTGTTTCTCCTGCAGCTGTTTGGGTTGTAAACATTTGACATATATCTTTTTCTTCATCAATCCAACGACCACCTAGAGTAAGTGTTAATTTGTCCGAAACATCGTAGTCAATTTGACCGAAGAAAGCGGTGTTTTCAGTTGAATGAAGGGTTCTTGGCGAATCGTTAAACCCTCCAAAGAAATAAGTTGTCTGCCAAGCATCATACTCACTATCCCAGAAATAAGCACCTAGAGTTGTTTTTCCCCATAAATAACTGCCTTCCCAACGAACCTCGAGACTTTCCTGTTCTTCAAACTGAGGGCGGGATACTCTGAACAATTCTCCAGAGGCTGCATCAAATTCTTGCAATGAAGTCTCTTCCATTTCACGAGTGCCATAAACAACAACAAGTTTATTGTTTTCATTAATATCATACTCAACATTTATAGTGACCGCTTCGATTTCAACGCTAGAAGTTTGTTTTGTGTTTTGGAAAACAGTTCTGTGAAAACCAAGATTACTGGCGTTTCCACATTCAGCAGCAATGTTTTGAAACAATCCGAATAATTCACCTGGTTGAGTAAAACACGACACGGGGCGTACATCCGATTGATCGTCAATATCATCATAGGTAATTTGAATTTCTAGATCATCTGTCGGATTCCAAAGAGCACTTATACTGTATGACGTAACATCAACATCACCTTCATCAGATTCACGGGTTTTATTATAAAAATAGGCACCGCCATCTAGTTTGATGGCTGAAACTTTTGTTGCTAAAGTACCGTTTAATATTGCTGGAAAGTTAATAGTGGCTTTCACATCTTTTTGTTCGTCTTCAGCAGCGGTAAGATTAATTTTTCCACCCAGTTCGCCAGTTGGTTTTGATCTAATAACATGAACAAGACCTCCAACTGTATTTCTACCAAACATTGTTCCTTGAGGACCACGAAGAACTTCAATTCTTTCAGCATCCCATGTATTAAGGAGCGCTGCTGTTGCAGTAGCTAAATAAATTCCATCTTGATAAACAGCAACTGCCGGGTCAAAACTTTTCTCAACATCATTCATTTGAATGCCTCGAATAGAAATTGCCGCAGTACCATTACCAAGAATTGGATCGATAATTAAATTAGGTGAAACACCAGCTACATCCATCAAATCTCGAGCAAAAGTTTTTTCGAGTGTGTTGGCGTCCATAGCGCTAACAGAACTTGGTACATCCTGTAAATTTTCTTCTCGTTTTTGTGCTGTAACGACAATTTCTTCAATTGAAGCGCTAATTGTTCTTTGTGCGTAAGCATATTCAGTTGAAAAAAGACTCAAAATAAATGCTAGAGCCAACGAATAAATTGTTATCTTTTTATTTAACATCTGTTAAATCCTCTCCGAATGAATGAACCGTCTAAGTACAACATAAAAAGGACAAGATAAAGATATTATTAATAAATAATTGATATAAAAACATAAAAGCTTAGAAAGGATTAATATTATGTATAAAAAAGGGATTTATTAAGAATTTTAACTAATTATTAAGTAAAGTTTACCTCTGGAAAGCAGCATTATTTATTAATTTTCCAAATTAGTTGTATATTTACAACTTTTACCAATTTTCTCCAAAAGGTCTTAACCACTGATCAAACGTCCACGCTGATTTATTCTGATGTGCTATATGCCAAGCTTCTTCTGCTATATCATCGGGTTGTATAAAAAATTCATCAGGTTTTTCAGGCCACATTTTCCTTGTCCACTCTAAATCAATGGCAGCGTCTATGGTAATGTAGGCAACATGAATTCCTTTCGGACCTAAATATCTTGCCATGGACTCCGTTAGCACTCTTTGCGCAGCTTTTGTCGAAGCAGTTCCTCCAAAATTTGCCTTTCCTCTATGAGCAGAAGTATTGCCAGTTACGATAATTGAACCGAATCCCTTTTCAATCATTTTTGGTGCAAAAATTTGAGATAATCTATGCAAAGCAATAACATTAGTCTCTAGATTTGACTGAAGTTCTTCAGGGGTAAATTCGAGAAAATTTCCTCTCGTTCCCCTAACGGCATTATGGATAAAAATATCTGGTAATCCTATTTCCTTCTCAACTTTGGCTATCGTTTTTGCTATGGATTCGGGATTACGTAATTCACATGAAAATCCTTTTGATCCTTCAAGTTCTTTCTCCAAGGCAGTTAATCTTTCATGATTACGAGCAATCATAACAACCTTATAACCGCCTTTGTGGAATCTTCTTGCAAGAGACGATCCCGTGCCAGGACCAACTCCAGTAATAAAAGCAATTTTCTCTGTCATTCTTAAGTTTTAAGAGAAGGTTCCTTTGCCCAATCAATGCCCCTTCTTAAGAGATCATAAAAAACTGGTAAATCCCAAGCACACCTCTCTACCTCAGGATAATATTCTGTTGGAACAGGTGTATCAAACATGTCGTAATGCCCACGGCAATGACCCAAGGTTAGGTATAAAACCTCGCCTTTTTCTACAGTATGAAGATAGAACACTGGCCATTTTGAATCTGGCCAATCTTCCTCCACAAAACCTGCTGCCTTACCTCCGTATTCAGTCTCCAACAAAACATGAAGATCTCCGTGCAAATCCATTAGATACAATTCATCTGTTGTATCAAAAGGCTCAACGCCTTCGACTAGCTTATGGTTAGGATCTGCAACCGTCACTGTATAGGGTTCTATAGGAGGATGTGCTATAAATTGAGAACCTAAAGTTTCCATCATTATAGGTGCAATTCTTGGGCTATCTACAGGTCCTGTAGGCGATAAAAATTGCAATATAGAGTTCGTACCATGTAAAGCCAGCCACCTGTTTCCACGTGCAACATAATTCTTTAATACTTTTTGTTCTTCTAATGTTGGTCTTACGTCACATGTATAGGTTATAAGAAAGTCCGCATTTTCTATAGCATGGAGGTTAGAATAATCCTCGAATACTCTTGTTCTGATTCTTTCATCTTCCGATAATAACTTCAAGAGTTCTAGGCGAGCAAAATCAATATCGTGAAATTTTCCGCCCGCCACAAGAACTACGTCTATTTTCTTTTTGACATCATCAGTCATATTATTACCCAGTCTACAGTTGGACTCTTTTAGTAAAGCCGCCATCAACAACGAGATTGGTGCCGGTAATATGCCCCCCTGCTGGGCTAGCAAGAAAGACGACTGCATTCGCTACATCCTCGGCCGCACCATATCCTAGAGGTATAGCTTTTTCTGTCGCATTATAGAAATCTTCCATATTGTCTTTTATGAAATTCCATGCTCCGCCTTCAATATAAATTGGTCCAGGTGATACAACATTGCACCGAACTCCATTACGACCGTTTGCTTGAGAAACGTGATTAGCATAATTTATCAGTGCAGCCTTAACAACTCCGTAAGGACCACTACCGGGACCTTCTTCAAGTGCAGTCGTGGTAGATATAATCACTATACTTCCTTTTGATGCAGTTAAACTCTCCAAGGATGCATTTACAGCACGAGCCGTTCCCATGATATCAACTTCAAAGTTGGCTTTCCAGCCATCTTCACTTCCGATATTTGCTCCACCTCCTGCGCTAACGTTAGGAACCAAAATATCTAGACCCCCTAGTTCTCCGATTGCGGCTTCTATCCATTTTTTATAAGCATCACCATCTCCAACATCAACAGCAGATCCAATAGCATTAACGCCTTTAGATTTTAATGCATCAACTGCGGCAGAAACTTCGTCAGCATTTCTTGCGCAAATAGCAACATCAGCACCTTCAGAGGCTAAAAGTTCAGCAGTTGCCCTGCCAATACCTTTACTTCCTCCTGTTACTAATGCTTTTTTTCCTTTTAAACCTAAGTCCATTTTTTCCTCCTAATAAAACTCTACTTTACATTTTTACATTGGGCCGAAACCTGGAGGAGCCCCTCCCGGTACAAATTTCTTCTTTTCTTTTTTTGGCACTATTATTTCAATTTTGCCACCATTTTCTTTGACATCAAAGCATATTAAAGGCTTCGTTGACAGATTTGTCATGGATTTTCCTGTTGATAACTCAAACCTTGCTCCATGATGTGGACATGCATAATAACCCCCTCTAAAACGTCCTCCGGATAGATTTTCACCTGCATGAGGACATTTATTTTCGACTGCAAACAACTCCCCTTGATCTGAACGAATAATTAAAATAGATCGACCATTTGCTTCAAAAGTCGCCTCCGAGCTCTCTTCAACTTCGCTGGAATCACAAAGCAGCTGATAGGTATTTTCCTCAGTCATATTGGAATGAAATCCTAAGAATTAATTATTGATAATCTGGAACCTGTCCGCCATCTTCCATAATTAGTCGATCGACAACTTGGTGAAAATGAATTATGCGTCTTTCCTGTCTTCCACACCAAAGCCCTTTGTAAGCGGGATTATTCATACCTTTCTGAACAAATGGTAAGTTTGAAGCATCTTGATCAAGAACTTCACCAAGCGTGTGTTCTTCTCCTTCTTTAACATAGACGTATTCTGGGCGTCCATTTTTATTATCTACACCACTTACTGCATCATCCATTCCGGGATTAACTTTCGTTTCAGTTTCAGTTTCGACTCCTGTCGTATTGGATGGAGCGTTGTCCTCTTCTACCTGTTTGGCTTGGTTAGTTCTCTTGTTATCGGTATCGCTTGCCAAGCTAAACATTTGAAGATCGTAGAAACATTTGTTTGGGTCTTCTGGATGAGGTCTTTGAGTAAACATCATATAATTGGTGGCGTGAGTATTTAAGGTTACGTTAGGAAAAACACAATAATGATAATCATCAGACATTTGATCGTCATTTAATTGCGAAAAATCCCAACCCTTTTCTTCAGCTCTTTCACGTTGCGCTAACTGGATTGCGCGACGCGCTTGCTGGGCCGTGCCATTAAAACCTTTTGGATCAACACCGTGTTGTTCCATATAAACAGCTAAATTCTCACCAATTTCTTCTTGTTCTACATGTGGTCTTGGGCTTGGAACTCCAAATGGTACAAGATATCTATTATGAATATCATATAAATCAATCTGTACATTTTGATCGTCCAACCAATCCATCAGCTGGGGGTGGGTTCCCCAAACATGGTAGGTTTCATTGAAGGCATCTACTGAAGCCTTCCAATTACAACTCCACTCAACAGTCATATCCATAACCAAATCCATTTTATCGAAGTTATATGCTTCAAGGTGGTTTTTAACAGGGCCTAACCATTCTTCTAAAGGTCTAACATCAGGATTAAGCGAGTACATTATCCATCCATTCCATTCTTCACATGGTAATTCATCTAAGTGGAGAGAGGGATCGCATAGTCCTTGTGGAAAAGTTTCGGGATCTGGACTTTCAACTCTTTGACCCATAGCATCGTACTGCCATCGATGATAAGAACATTTAAAAGTTTGATCAATCTTACCCATTCTCTCTTGGGCCAGTGTGTTTCCTCTGTGTTTGCAGACATTATGGAAAGCTCTAACTTTTCCGTCCTCACCGCGAATTAATATGATTGACCAATTACCTATTTCAGTAGTGGTGAAATCGTTTGGTTCTTTAACATCCTGAGAAAGACCTCCTCTCAACCATATCTTTGTCCAAATGTGATCCCATTCAAGCTTCATAAATTCTTTGGATGTGTATCTTTCTTTTGGTATTCTTTCATAGTTCAGGTTCGGTTCTGGTGCTTTATCACCATGTAGACCCGGTTGAGCGTAGCGTATCAAAGCCATTCCATTCTCCTTATAAATCCCATCTTAAAATAAATCTTTTTATAAACTATATCAATATATACTAATCTTTCGATCCTTAATAGATCGGAATTTGTTCTCCAAGATCAAAATATTCAGTACTTTATTATTATCGATAACTTTCTGTCCAGAAAAATTAATGCGCATTTATTACATTTTTATCAAATAATGTAATATTTCTTTCTATAATAGAAAATAATTAATTGACCAGAATGTATTGTCGGTCTTGAATAAATTAACGATTAAAGCTTTTTTGATCAAAAAGGGGGAAAAATGAAGATTTCAGTTGAAGAATTAGCCGATAGAGAAGCCATTAGGCAGACTATTTTTAATTTAGCGCGATCTGTTGATAGGTGTGATGAAGAGCTAATGAGAAATTGTTTTCACAGTGATGCCACAGATGATCACAGTTCTTTCCGTGGTTCTGCCGACGAATTTATCAAATGGGTTATGCCTGTTCTTAAGAATATGGAAAGAACACAACATACAATAGGACAGGTTATCGTTGACCTAGACGGTGACACAGCCAGAACAGAAAGCTATTTCATAGCCTATCACAGAATTTTTAATGAAAATGTTCCTGGGGATATGTTTGCTTGTGGAAGATATCTGGATTGGTTTGAAAAGAGAGATGGTGACTGGAAAATATTACATCGTCACGCGTTATACGATTGGAACAAGAATGATGCTGCTACAGGTGCTTGGGATGAAGAACCGGCCGCTTCTGGCATATTGAGGGGGGATAGATCTCCTAATGACTCTACCTACACAATGGGAGGGCCGGGATCTCCGCCAGAAATAAATAAATAAAATGGCAGAAGACAACAACAAAAACCCTGGACATCCAAAGGGGATACGAACTTTCTTAAGTAATGAGGAAAGAAATGTTCTAGTAGTGACAAGAGGTCACCCTTTTGAAAGAGATGCTTTTTTTGGAATGGTTGATTCTTTGGGATTTGCATGGACTCATATTGAGCATCCAGCCGCACAAGATTTTCTTATTTCTGGATCAGCTGAAAAATATGATTCTATTCTTTTTTATGATATGCCAGGAATTAACTTTGAAACAACACCCCCAAAGCCTAGCTTTTATAAGCCATCAGAAGAATTTAAGAAAGGTTTCATTAAACTTTTAGAGAAAGGAATTGGATGTGTTTTCCTTCATCACTCAATCGCTAGTTGGCCTTTATGGGAGGAGTATGGAAATATCGTTGGGGGACGTTTTCTTTATCAGCCCGGAGAAGTGAGGGGAGAAGAATATTCGGATTCTGGCTATAGACATGACGTAAATTATTTAGCCTCCCCAATAAATGATCATCCGATTACAAAAGGTATAAAAGCTTTTGAAATCAAAGATGAACTTTATCTATGTCATGTCTTTGAGGATGATCTGACACCTTTTCTACAAAGCAATTTTGAATTTACTAAAGATAACTTTTTCTCAGCCGCTCAGGCTCTTGAAGGCAAAATGTATTCTAATGAAGGATGGTCACATATGGACACAAGCAATATCATTGGATGGACAAAAAAATATGAAAACAGCCCCATAGTTTACCTTCAATGTGGAGATGGTCCTAGCGCCTACGAAAACAAAAATATTAGGAAATTAATTCAACAATCTGTGAAATGGACTTTCGATCAGAAATGTTGATTTAAAGTAAGCTTTGTATCATACTTTAGAAAATTTTTTAGTTGAATGTTAGTCATAAAACTTTTAACTCTAACCGATACAAACCTAGATATTACAAGGGGGAAAGAATGCAATTAGCTCGAGAGGAACTTCAACAAGCATATAGACAAATGAAAACCATCCGGGAGTTTGAGGAAAGACTTCATAAGGAAATTGCCACTGGAGTAATACCAGGTTTTACGCATCTTTATGCGGGTCAGGAATCGGTAGCTGTTGGTGTTTGCGAAAATCTAACAAATGATGATTACATAACCTCAACACACAGAGGACACGGCCATTGCATAGCAAAAGGTTGTGATGTTATTGGCATGATGAAGGAGATTTACGGAAGAGCAGATGGATTGTGCAAAGGAAAAGGTGGATCAATGCATGTTGCTGATATGGATGTAGGTATGCTTGGCGCTAACGGGATTGTTGGTGGAGGACCTCCTCTGGCTACCGGAGCAGCTTTAGCTGCCAAACTTAACAAGAAAGGGGGAGTCGCTGTTTCTTTTGGAGGTGATGGATCTTGTAATCAAGGTCCTGTTTTTGAAGCAATGAATATTGCCGCAATATTAAAACTCCCTAGCGTTTATGTTTATGAAAACAATAGATATAGCGAACATACACACTCATCCTATGTTATTGCATCTGAAAGTATTGCAAGCCGAGTTGAAGGATTTGGAATACATACTGTTAAGGCAGATGGTTTTGATTTCTTTGAGGTTCATGAAGTAATGAAAGAATTAATTACTAAAGCAAGGGAAGGTAATGGTCCGTGTGCCGTAGAATTCGAGACAACAAGATTTTATGGTCATTTTGAAGGCGATCCACAAAATTATAGAGCTCCAACAGAACTCGAAGATGACAGGGAAAATAACGATTGTCTCAAAATTTTCCGATCAAAGGTTTCGGAGGCAGGTTTACTTGCTGACGAAGATTTGGACAATATTGATAATGAGGTTCTAACACTGATTGATGATGCGGTTGAGCAAGCACAAAATTCTCCTGCACCAACACCTGATGACGTCACTACCGATGTTTATGTATCATATTAAGGAGAAATGATATGACTGAAACTACTTTTAGAGAAGCTTTAACAGATACACTTCATCAGGAAATGGCGCGTGATGAAAATGTTATTGTTATGGGTGAAGATGTTGTTGGCGGTACTGGTAATCCACATGTTGAACCGGATTTTGTTGGTGGAGTATTTGGTGTGACCGCAGGATTGTATACAAAATTTGGCGTTGAAAGATGTATTGATATGCCAATATCTGAAGCTGGTATAGTTGGAACCGCGGCTGGCGCTGCGCTAGCGGGGAAAAGACCAGTTGCCGAAATTATGTTTTGTGACTTTATGGGCCTGTGTCTGGATCAACTGATGAACCAGGCGGCAAAATTTAGATATATGTTTGGCGGAAAGGCGACATGTCCAATGGTTTTGAGAACTACTTATGGGGCTGGCATGAACGCGGCATCCCAACATAGCCAATCGTTACATCCTATTGTCACTATGATCCCAGGTTTGAAGGTTGCAATACCGTCGACACCCGCTGATGCAAAGGGGTTATTAACAACGGCGATCCGAGACGACGATCCCGTTATTTTCTTTGAACATAAGACCCTTTACACAATATCGGGAGATGTTCCTGATGGCGATCATACCGTTCCTTTTGGAAAGGCAAGAATAGTTGCAGAAGGTGAAGACTGCACTCTTGTAGCAACAGGTCGAATGGTTTCTTTCTGTGAGAACGCAGCGCAAGCACTATCGGAAGACGGAATTTCTTGCGATATTATTGACCCAAGAACTACGAGCCCGCTTGATGAAGATGCTATTCTGGACAGCGTAGAAAAAACGGGCCGTTTGGTTGTGGTTGATGAAACCCCGCCAAGATGTTCATTTGCCGGTGACATAGCTGCATTGGCTGCAAGTGAAGTGTTTTCATCTTTGAAAGCTCCAATTAAGCAAGTTACAGCACCGCATTCGCCCGTTCCGTTTGCGAAAGAGCTTGAGGCCGCATATGTTCCCTCACCCGCTAAGATAAAAGATATTGTCGAGCAGACTGTAAATTATAAATAGGTAGAGAGATGACAGAAAAAATTGAGGCTCTAACGATGCCCAAATGGGGTATTGAAATGGAAGAAGGAAAAATTACCGAATGGATTATTGATGAAGGCAAGAGCTTTAAAAGGGGTGAAGTCCTTCTCGTTATTGAAACAGATAAAATTTCCAACGAGGTTGAAGCGGAATTCGATGGATTATTTCGAAAAAAAGTTGTTGAGGCAGATGGTACTTATCCTGTAGGAGCCTTATTGGGGGTCTTTGCGGAAGAATCAATTGCGGATGATGAAATTGAAAAATTCGTGAATGATTTTGTTCCACCGGAAACTTCCTTTAAACCGGAAAGCGCATCATCTTCGAGCCAGCCAGAAGAAAAAAAGGCTGAACCTAAAAAAGAATCTGCAGCTAAAAAAGACCTTCCTTCATCACCTCCTGAAAATGTC
>CETA01029002.1_pt1 | contig 11121 bp, 11 predicted proteins | sample 531251 | NCBI WGS metagenome assembly CETA01 (sample SAMEA2622362, study PRJEB7988) | marine metagenome | biome: marine biome (ENVO:00000447); feature: mesopelagic zone (ENVO:00000213); material: "saline water (ENVO:00002010), including plankton (ENVO:xxxxxxxx)" | depth 380 m
CTCTATAGTTCCTACCAAAGGGTAGAAACTATCAACAGCTTTTACCGAACTTAGTTGAAGATATTCTTGAGAAGAAATCATGGATGCAAAAGTAATAGCTTTAGAAATTTTAAGATTTTTAGAACTAATTTTAGACAAGACTCTCGAGTTCAGTTCTTGGCTTGAATCAAATTTAAGATCTCCACCTAAAAATTCTTGAGTTTCTAGCATCAACGCGTTTTGTAGTCTATCCGTAAAAAGGGAGATGCAAGAAACAGATGTTACTGCTATTAACAAAGCAATAATCATTATGCTTAATTGACCAGATTTAACTTCTCGCCAAAAAAGTTTTAAGGAAAGGTTGAACATTTTTAGCTTTCTACAATTTTTCCTTCTTTAAGTTGTATTTGATCATCACATTTTTTTGCTAAATTTACATCGTGAGTCACTACTACAAGGGCATTTGTAGACTCTTGATTGACCTTGAAAAATAATTCAGAAATTTTTAAGCCATTCTTGGGATCTAAGTTACCTGTTGGCTCATCTACAAACAGCACTTTGGCATTACAAGCAAATGCCCTTGCAATTGCAACCCTCTGTTGTTCTCCACCAGATAGTTGCTTGGGATAGTGGTTAAAACGGTTCTCTAAACCTACTTTTACCAAAAATTTTTGGGCAATTTCCTTGGCTTCAGGTATATTTTTAAGCTCAGAGGGGAGCATGACATTTTCTAAAGCATTCAGACCTGGTAAGAGTTCAAACGACTGAAAGACAAAACCTACATTTTCTTTCCGTATAGATGCCCTTTGGTTTTCATTCATCTTGTGTAAAGGATTTCCATTCAAAAAAATTTCACCTGAAGTCACTGAATCCAATCCAGCCAACAGACTTAGGAGAGTTGTCTTGCCTGATCCAGAAGGGCCTACAATAGCTAAAGATTTCCCTTCTTCTAGTTCAAGGTTTATATCTTCTAATATAATAAGATTACCATTTGAAGAAGGGACTTCTTTATGAACAGAAGAGGTCTTAATGATCATTTATTAGCTATATCAATGAAAATAATTAATTTAATTAAAAATAAATTCGCAACCTTACTAATATTTTTAGTCTTCTCGCAAACCACATTAGCTGAAGATTACCAGAAACTATTAATATTAGGAGATAGTATAAGCGCTGGATACGGAATTTCTAAGGAATTGAGCTGGGTAGAGACTTTACAGAAATTGTTTGTTAAAGAAGGAGAAAAAATAGAAATAATTAACGCAAGTATTTCCGGTGAAACTACTTTGGGAGGATTCTCCAGAGTTTCCAATTTAATATCTCGATATTCTCCAAATTTCATTCTTATAGAATTGGGAGGAAATGATGCTTTAAGAGGTTATCCAGTAGAAATGATTAAATCCAATCTTGTTAAAATATCTGAAATTGCTTTAAAGAGTGATGTTGCAGTTGTTTTAATGCAAATTCGTATTCCTCCAAATTATGGATTGAAATATACCTCAGCACTAGAAACAATGTACCTTGAAATATCAGAAACAAAAGAAGTTCATTTAATTCCTTTTGTATTTGAAAACATTTCGTTGAATAAGGAATTTATGATGCCTGATGGGATTCATCCAAATGAAAAAGCTCAGCCACTTATTGCAGATAAAGTTTATAAATTTCTTAAATCAGTATTAGCCTTGCATAAACAAGACTAATAATTTAATTATTTAGTTAGTTAAATTTATTAAAGAATTTAGTCTTATTTTACTTGGTAAAATATTTGAGTTAGGTATCTTTCTTTTTATCATAAAAGGCTTTAAAGCTTCTATTGCTTTGGGTTCATCAAAGTGGTTAATTTTCGGGTACATGTGATGCATTGCGTGTATCTGCATAGAATGATTCAAGAATCTAGGAAATCCATTGCTCCAGAGCCTTGTATCTTTATACCTGCCTTTAGGTAATTTATTATGAGGTTCCATTGAGAAAATAATTCCTAGATAGGAAGTGGCCAATTTTCTTGGAATCCACCACAACAGGAAAGTCTCTATGGGATAAAATAGAACAACAATCATTTGAGCAAATAAGAACAGCAATGAGAAAAGACCTCCCTTTTCCATGTTAGCTTTGAATAAAGGATCTTCCTTTGAAAATCTTTCAACTATTTTTACTAATTTGCCATCTATTCCAGTTTGTAAATGCACATTAAAAGCTGCCTGCCACCAATGATTAACATGTGTGTGCATGTAATCAGGGTCTTTTTCAGGGTCATTGGTATGGGCATGATGTTTTAAATGGGTTGCCTTTAATACATGATGTGACTGAGCGAGGGGTATGAGAGAGAGTTGGCCCACAACTGAATTTAACCACTTTAGGTTTTTGAGTTTTCCTGAGAGATGACCATGTTGCCCTGCATGTGAAGGCAAGTAGGCAAATGAAGTGGTTATAGTTGATATAAAAAAACCTGCCCACAAAGGAATTGAATTTCCAACGACTAGAATCCATGTCAACACCCAAGCTGTAACTTGTCCTAACCCAATTAGGATCATTTCCCACTCCATCCTGCCCATAAAAGTTCTAGCTACCTTTCTTTCTTCTTCTATGGAAAGGTCTTTATAAGTGGGGTTAGCTAGTTTATCCATACCCATCCTTTGTATTTAGCTAACAAACCAAGAATTAAACCTAGTAAATATGCTAGAAACAGGAATATTAAACTACTGGCATCTAGAAAAAGACGCTCTAAGATAGCATTAAATATACTTCCCCAGAAGATTAACCCAAACCACACCAGCCCCCATTTACTTAAATGTTGAAGGAAGAGATCTAAAAGGTTATGTATTAGTGGCATGGTATTTTATTGTATTAAATTCTAAAGAATCTTACTAGAAAGAGAGTTTATGATATTCTTGGATTAGGTTTTTCTTGGAGAAATCATGATCTTATTAATTATAGTTCTAATTTTATGGGAAATTTATTGGACAGTAAGGGCATGCTGGTTGGCTTCTAAGAATGATGATAAAGGTTGGTTTATTTTCTTTCTTATTTTTCAATTGCTTGGAATTCCAGAGATTATTTATATTTACAAAAAAGAGAAAAAACCCTCTATTAATGACAAAATTAACGATCAAAGATGAGAACAAAGTTTACTAGCAAGGCTAAGAAAGTTTTTTTCTAATTTGTAGCCTTCCTTTGTTATTAATAGCTTCAGAAGAAGAGCTTATAAAGTGCAGCAAAGAACCTGATGAAATTAAGAGACTAAATTGCTATGACCTTCTTGCAGAGTCAATTCATGAAATAGAAGATGATAAAAGGATAACAAAACCTATTATCTAAAGAATTCTAAAGATAAATCCAAACTACCAAAAATTAGATAATACATAGCTTAATTTATTTAGACTTTTCAGTTTAAGAGTGTAATATTTGTAATAGGAATTGGGGATTATGAAGAAAGATAAACTCCTAGTAGTGTCTGCGGTTTTTTTTACAGCTGGTTCTGTACTTCATTTAGTTAGATTTTTTACTGGTGCTGAATTTGTTATTTTTGGTTTTGAGTTTCCTTTGTTACTTTCTTTATTGATAGCAGTCATTGCTGCAATTTTTTCGTACATGCTTTTTAATCCTAAAGATTAAGCTACAATTTGATCTATATTTCTTTTTATTCTCGGTTTTAATTAATTGAAAAAGGTCTTAGTAAAATATGGAAAATAAGTTAGAAATTGCCAAGGATTGGCTACCAAGATACACAGGAATGCCACTGAAAAAATTTGGGGAATATATTTTGTTGACTAACTTCTCTGAATACGTAGAAAATTTTTCAAAAAAGTTCCAAGCAGAGATTTATGGAAATAAAAAGCCAATGCAGGCCTCCACAAATAATGATGGATTAACTATCATCAATTATGGAATTGGCTCACCAAACGCAGCTACAATTATGGACCTTTTGGTGGCTTGCCAACCTAAAGGAGTTCTTTTTTTAGGAAAATGTGGCGGCTTGAAAGAAACAAGTGAAATAGGTCATTTTATTCTTCCAATTGCTGCTGTTAGGGGGGATGGGACAAGTAATGACTATTTCCCAACTGAAGTTCCGGCATTACCTTCGTTTAAACTTCACAAATTCGTTTCAGAGAAGATAATTGAGCAGGGACATGAATACAGGACTGGTGTCATCCACACAACTAATAGAAGAGTGTGGGAGCATGATAAACCTTTCTTGAAGCAGCTAAAAAAAACTACTTGTATAGGAATAGATATGGAAACAGCCACCATTTTTATAGTAGGCCATTACAACGAAATAGCTAGGGGAGCACTGTTACTAGTTTCGGATGTTCCCGTTACACCAGATGGTGTAAAGACTGAAGAATCAGATAGGGAAGTTACAACCAACTGGAGCCAGATACATCTAGAAATAGGTATTAATGCTATGACAGAAATTGGCAAGAGTGGGGAGAAAATTAAGCACTTTAGGTATTAATTTATAGATTCCTTTTAAGTCAATACCAATTCTGCTACCTGTCTAAGCTTGTTTTTACTGTGTGTGCCTACAAGTATTGAAGTTATAGGTGTTTCTTTCCACGCCTCTAGACGTTCTTTAATTCTTTCTGGTGGACCGACCAGAGAAATTTCGTCAGCGAATTGATCTGGAACAGCAACAGCTGCTTCCGTTCTTTTTCCATCAAGAAAAAGTTCTTGAATCCTTTTTGCCTCTGATTCAAATCCCATTCTTCCCATTAATTCTGTATGGAAATTACGTTTTTTAGCTCCCATTCCTCCAATGTAAAGAGCTAGGGTATTCTTAATAGGGATTAGACCTTTTTCAACATCTTCACAAACATCTATCGTTACTCCAGCCGAGATTTCAAATCCTTCTTTTGCATCTTTAATTTGGTCTTCGTAAACTTCTTTTCTGTAAGGAGAATAGTAAAGAGGTAGCCATCCATCTGCTATCTCTGCCGTCATAGTTACGTTTTTAGGTCCTTCAGCACCAAGAAAGATAGGCAAATCAGCTCTCAAGGGATGTGTTATGGATTTAAGAGATTTACCTAGTTCCCAGCTTCCTTTTCCTTTGTAGGGCAAAGGGTAATGTTCTCCTTCATTTGCAACAGGATTCTCTCTTTTAAGTATTTTTCTAATTATATCCACATATTCTCTTGTTCTGGACAGGGGTTTGGCAAAGGGTTGTCCATACCAACCTTCTACAACTTGAGGACCAGAAACACCTAATCCTAGAATCATTCTTCCATTAGATAAATGATCCAGAGTGAGCGCTGCCATAGCAGTAGCCGCCGGAGTTCTTGCTGAAAGTTGGGCAATACCAGTACCTAATCTTATTTTAGAAGTATGAGCCCCTATCCAACTAAGAGGTGTAAAAACGTCAGAGCCCCAAGCTTCTGCAGTCCAGATAGAATCATATCCTAAAGATTCCGCCTCTTGAGCAATTCCTATAAGATTTTCAGTAGGCTGAGCTCCAAAATATCCTAGTTGTATTCCAAGTTTCATTTCTTTCTTTTTAATTTTATGTAATTATTTTAACTTGATAGATAATTTAGAGACATTATTTTTTTTAAATACTAAGGAAGAGCATGACTTCAAAAAATAAATACGAAGACAATTTATTTAAGAATGCAGCAAATTATACTGAACTTACGCCTTTATCTTTTCTTCAGAGGACGGCTAGAGTCTTTCCTAATAAAACAGCTGTTGTTCATGGTTCTCTAAAAAGGAATTGGCTTGAAACTTATCAAAGATGTATAAGACTAGCCTCTGCTCTCTCTAAAATAGGAATAACGAAAGGTGATACTGTGGCTATGATGTTGCCGAACGTTCCCGAAGGAATAGAAGCCCATTTTGGTGTTCCTATGTGTGGGGCTGTTTTAAATGCAATGAATACAAGGTTAGATGCTAAAACCATTGCTTTTATACTAGATCATGGCGAATCAAAAGCACTACTAACTGATAAGGAATTTTCTTCCACTATGGAAAAGGCTCTTTCCATATGCAAATCAAACCCCATAGTTATAGATGTAGATGATGTGCTAGCTCCTGAAGGAAAGTTATTGGGACAAATAAATTATGAATCTTTCTTAGACTCAGGAGATATCGATTACAAATGGAAATATCCAGATAATGAATGGGATGCAATAAGTTTAAATTACACTTCGGGAACCACTGGTAATCCCAAAGGTGTCGTTTATCATCACAGGGGAGCAGCTCTTAACTCAATAGGAAACATAACTTCATGGGCCATGCAACACCAGCCTAATTATTTGTGGACTCTGCCCATGTTTCACTGTAATGGATGGTGTTTTCCTTGGACAATTACTGCTATGGCTGGAACACATATATGCTTAAGGAGAACAGAAGCTGGTCCAATTTACGATGCAATTATTGAACATGATGTAACTCATATGTGTGGAGCTCCAATAGTTATGGGAATGCTTGTAAACGCCTCTTCTCAAGAAAAGAAAATCTTAAAGAAGCCAGTAAAGATGTTCACAGCCGGAGCAGCTCCCCCTTCAGCTATACTAGAAGCTATAGAAGAAATAAATTTTGAGATTACCCATGTATATGGTTTAACTGAATGTTATGGACCTGGTGTAGTAAGTGAATGGCATCCAGAGTGGGACAATCTGCCTGCCATAGAGAAATCAAAAAAGAAAGTAAGGCAAGGTGTGCCCTATCTTGTCATGCAAGACTTAACAGTAATGAACCCTGAAACTATGCAAGAAACACCTGCAGATGCAGAAACTATGGGTGAAGTCTTTATGAGAGGAAATAATGTCATGAAAGGATATTTAAAGAATCCTGAAGCAACAAAAGAAGCCTTTGAAGGTGGTTGGTTTCACACAGGTGATTTAGGAGTTATGCATCCTGACGGATACATAGAATTAAAAGACAGATCTAAAGACATTATCATTTCTGGTGGGGAAAACATCTCAACCATAGAAGTGGAAAATGTTATTTATCAACATCCCTCTGTTGCTGAAGCAGCTGTCGTGGCAAAACCAGATGAAAAGTGGGGAGAGACTCCTTGTGCTTTTATCGGCTTAAAAGAAGGGAAAAAAGCTTCTGAGAAAGATATAATTGAATTCTGCAGGAATAATCTTGCACACTTCAAATGTCCAACAAAAATAATTTTTAAAGAGCTACCTAAGACCTCCACAGGCAAAATTCAGAAATTTGTCTTAAGGGAAGAAATAAAAAAACTATGAAGGAAACAGGGCTGTTTATACCTCTCATTGTTTTCTTTGGGGTTTTTTTAGCAACAAGAGATATTTTGTATGCAACGGCCTCTATAATGGCGGTTGTTTCTATACAAGTCTTTATAGAAAAATTAAGAAAAGGTAAAGTCCAACACAAACTTCTAATTACTTGGGTTTTGCTGATGATTTTTGGATCAGCCACTCTTCTCTTTAGAGATCCTATTTTTATTCAATGGAAACTAACAATAGTAAACTGGATTTTTGCTATAGCTTTAATAGTTGCTCAATTATTTGGAAAAAAACCAATAAAGGGTTTGGTGCAAATGTCAGGAGCGCTTCCTGAACTTCCCGATCTGGTTTGGAGGAATATCACCTTTATTTGGTCTTTTGTATTCTTTTTCATTGGGACTCTTAATCTCTATTTTGTCTTCTATACAGACATATCTACTTGGGTTAATTTTAAAGTTTTTGGGACTTTAGGGATAACTATTATCTTTGCTCTAATTACTTCTTTTTATGTAGCCAAGACCCTGCCTAAAGGTAAAGATTTAGTAGGTTGATAAACTAAAGGTCATATTAGAGCAGGTTAATCAAAAAGAACTGATAATATAATTTGCGAACAAAGCTATTTTAAAGCATAGTGGTATAAGAATTTTGGCTATTTATTTATGGGGGAGTTATATGAGTATTAGTAGTAAGAAGGGGATTTTGTTTTTAAGTTTGTTATTACCCTTTAGTCCTTTTGGTGTTACAGCTGAAGACGAGGATAAAAAAGAAAGAGGGGGCATTGAAGAGATTACTGTAACTGCAGAAAAGAGAGAATCTACAGTGTCTGATACTTCAATGTCAATTTCGGCTTTTGACTCTACTCTAATCGAAGATTTAGGTTTGCAGGGCCCAGATGATTTAATGGATCAATTACCTGCAACAACTAGGGATGCTTTTGATGTAAGGATTCGTGGAATTGGCAGAAACTTTAGATCTTTAGGGGGCGATCCAGGGGTAGCTACTTATTACAATGGAGTTTATTCACCTGATTTTGGAATAGCTGCTACTGAGAACTACTATTACGATGTAGAGAGAATCGAAGTTCTAAGGGGACCTCAAGGTACTCTATATGGAAGAAATTCTATTGGAGGAGCCATTAACTACATAACCAAAGCTCCTTCTTTTGAACCTGAAGGTGAAGTAAGAATGTTAGCAGGCGACTATAGTGCTCTACATTATTATGGTCTAGCTTCAGGCCCAGTAACAGATAAGCTAGCTTATAGAATATCATTTGCAAAAATGGATCGTGATGGAGTACAAGATTGTTTAGGCCCATGTAGAGATACAGATAGTCTAGATGACTCCAATAATGTACTTACATTTTTGTATAAGCCATCTGATGACTTGGAGATGCAAGTTAGAATTAATGATAGGCTTTCTGATCGTATCATTGGCCAGAGAGTTCTTATAACTGAAGGCTACGGACCAAACAGAGGAACCAGGAATACAACTGACGAAGTTTATGGTCTTAGAGCAGTGCCAGCAGGAACTCCAGGAGCTATTACTTTTACCTCTCCTGTTACCGGAGCAGTTGGGTATGGAGCACCTCTTAGAGCGGGAGTAGATTTAGGACCCTGGCCTGGAGCTTATAACCCAGCGTATGGAAGAACTGATAATAATGTTTTGGGAAATTTTAAGGTTCAAGTAAATGACGATCCTAGATGTAATAAGTTTCCATACAGAGGTGGTTGTGATTCAAACCATAGTGCATTTGAACATAGTGGAATCCAAGGGCATATAAATTGGGATGTTAACGACACTACTGAGATTAAGTATATCTATGGATACGTTGACTTTGATTACAACTTTAATATTGAGAGAGATCAAACAGATAGCAGTTGGAATAAAGAAAGGATTACAGTAGAAGAAGACACTCACATGATTACTCATGAATTAAATATCTTATGGGAGATCGGAAGTGATATAGAGGTTACTTCAGGAATTTTCTATATGGAAGAACAAAGAATACAAGATTATACCGTTAGCAACTCCATCTCTGCTTTTATGAATCCTGCTTCTTACGGAACTCTTGATCTACCTTTCCCTTTCTTGGGAGGTGTTAGCACAGCAGCTCTTCTTGGAGCGACTAATTTGTGTGTAGGAGGAGGTAGAGATTGGATTGGTTCAGGTCCTCTTAATACAACTATCAGTTGTAGATGGGGAGGTAATGAGCATGGTGATGTTTATCGCCATTTAAATCAGGTTAATACTGATGCAACAGCTTATTACACTCAAGCAACTTGGACAATGGATGAAGAATTTGCTCTTACTCTTGGAGTAAGGCATGCAGAGGATGAAAAATCAGTAAGTGAAAAAAGAGGTGGTTATGCTGAACTTTATTTAGGTTATGCTCAGGCATGGATGCCAGTTTTAGCGGCTTATGCAGGTCAAGGGCTACCCTTGGCAGAATTGACAGCAGCTGGACAAGGAAACTTCTCTTTCTGGTCAGGCGCTGCAACCCAACTTACACCCTTAGCCTATACTAACTTGGCAATGGGGAATGCTGTGTATACAGCAAATCCTGCTATGCCTATAGCTCCAAAATGTGCTATTCAAGATCAAGGGACTTGCGCTACTCCCATGAGACTAATGCAGGGTTTTCCCTACGCTTATACTTCATATACTACAGGAGATGATGAATGGTCAGATACTAACTTTAGAGTGAACTTAGATTGGACTCCCAATGAAGATCAGTTATATTATTTTTCATATACAACAGGTTATAGATCAGGAGGTTACTCTTTAGGTGTTACTGGCGCAAGAGACCAAGCTAGGGATTCCTATGGTCTACCTATTGCAGGTTCACCACTTTCACCGATCACTTATGACAAGGAAGAGGTTGGAGCTTTTGAGGTAGGTTATAAGGGTGTGCATTTAGATAATAATTTACAGGTTTTTGCTGCTATCTATCATTATGACTATGATGGATATCAAGACCAAGTTGAAACTTTAGACCCAACAAGAGGACCTAATGGCTCAGGTGTAAATCTTGTTACAAACGCGGATGGCATTACTAACCAAGGTTGGGAAGTAGAATTAACTTACCAAGCTAGTGAAAGACTCACTCTGTATGGAAATTATAGTTACACTGATACAGAATATGGAGAAGATTATTTCATTCTTTCGATAGACGACCCTGCTATGCCTCAATCTATTTTCCGTGATTTTACTCAAGATGCTGTTGGCATAACTACAATTGCAGGAGAGGGAACTAATGCTTTTGTAAAAAATTCTAAAGGCTATCCTCTTAAAGGCATTCCAGAAACCAAATATACCCTTAGAGCCACTTACGAGATGGATGCTGGATTTGGTCCTGTTTGGTGGAATTTAAGTCATTCTTATACTGGAGATTTTTCTGCTTCAGGTATAGATAGAGCTCTTGATAGGGTTCCTGATAGAGACATAACAAATCTCAGTGCTTCTTGGTGGAGTGATGATGGTAATACCAGCATAAGGTTCCATGTAGCTAATCTTACAGATGAAGAAGACATTTATGGACTATCATCTCTAACATCAAATAACAACTATCAACTGTATGGGTCTCCTTTAGCACCAAGAACTTATTACCTAGATATTCGATATAAATTCTAACTTTTGATACAGTTAAAAAAATAGGCCGATAATTTGGCCTGTTTTTTTGGATAATTGATATGTAAAAAAAAATGAAAATACTTGTTATGGGCTTACCAGGAAGTGGTAAAACTTATTTAGCTCAGAGACTACAGCCCCTCCTAAGAGCAGCATGGTATAACGCAGATAAATTGCGTGAGATGGCTTCAGACTCAGATTTTAGTAAGGAAGGCAGGATAAGGCAGAGCTTAAGAATGAGGGCATTTGCTGATTTTGAATCTAAACAAGGAAGAACAGTAATTTGTGATTTTATCTGTCCAACTAAAGAGACAAGAAAGAATTT
>CETA01024213.1_pt1 | contig 11115 bp, 7 predicted proteins | sample 531251 | NCBI WGS metagenome assembly CETA01 (sample SAMEA2622362, study PRJEB7988) | marine metagenome | biome: marine biome (ENVO:00000447); feature: mesopelagic zone (ENVO:00000213); material: "saline water (ENVO:00002010), including plankton (ENVO:xxxxxxxx)" | depth 380 m
AGAGAACAAGTTGCACGCAACGTTAAAATTCTGGCATCAGTGGATCAAGACGTGTAACTATCACGGCGATTTTGCAGAGCATATGAAACGCTCGGCCATTACCTTAAAACTATTGACCAGTGCCAAATACGGTTCTACGGTGGCGGCACCTACTTATGCTTTACCTGAGGAAATAGGCGGTGATAAAAACTGGGATTACCGGTATGCCTGGGTGCGGGATGCCGCATTCACGATGTACGCCTTTATGCGTTTAGGCTTTCTTGAGGAAGCATCACAATTTATGAAATGGATCTACGACCGTATAGATATTGACATCAACGGCGGGGTGGAATTACAAATTATGTACCGAATAGACGGAAGTCGGGACCTTGAAGAAGAGGAGCTGGATCTGGAAGGGTACAAAGGCTCGAAGCCTGTGCGCATAGGGAATGCGGCCACCAGCCAAATACAATTAGACGTCTTTGGGGAATTGATGGATACCATTTATTTGTTTGATAAGTACGGTCAAAATGTGATGTACAGCTTTTGGCAGAATGTAGAAAAGCTGATTGATTATGTGTGTAAAAACTGGCAAAATGCAGATCACGGTATTTGGGAAGTGCGTGAGGTAAAACGGCATTACCTTTTTTCAAGGTTGATGTGCTGGGTGGCTTTAGACCGCGCGATTCGCTTGGTGCGTAAGCGCTCGCTACCTACCGATGTTAGCATTTGGGAGAAGAACAGAAACCTTATTTTTCAAGATATTTATGAAAATTTCTGGGATGAGGAATTGCAAAGCTATGTGCACTTTAAAGGAGCCAAAACTGTAGATTCATCACTATTGATGATGCCTTTGATGAAATTTATAAGTCCGTATGACAAGCGCTGGGTAAAAACCTTAAAAGTCATCGAAGAACAGCTGATCGTTGATGATGTTTTGGTGTACCGAAACTTGCATGATAGTATTCCGCATAAGGGAGATTCCGCAGAAGGATCTTTTACCATTGGTTCTTTTTGGTATATCGAGTGTCTTTCTCGAGGGGGAGAGATCGCGAGAGCAGAACGCTATTTTCAAAAGCTGATGAGTTACGGGAACCACCTCAAACTCTTTTCAGAGGAATTGAGTCCGTCTGGCGCGCAGCTGGGGAACTTTCCGCAGGGATTTTCACATCTAGGATTGATCAGTACGCTGTTTTCAATAGATCGCCAAAAAGGTCAAAATACGTTTGTTTTAAAGCAATAAGTCTACCTGAATTGATCAATGAGCACGCTTTATGAATCCTTAAAAACTCGTACTTTTGGTTGCTATGAAAGACCTCAGAGTAAGAGCTTGTATTGCGATGACCATTGCAGTTCTCGTAGTATCCTGTAAAGAGCGGGCAAGCGATAAAATAAATGCCGCAACAATTTCAAAAGAAATTACACAAAAACCACATGAACTTCTCGTAGCCCAACCCGATAGTATAAAAACTCCGGAAGGCATGGTTTGGGTTTCGGGAGTGGAATTTACTCAAGGAGCTGGTGCAGGAGATGCTTTGGCTTTGCCTCGCGAAAAGCCCGCACATCCTGTGGCAGTAGATGGCTTTTTTATAGATCAAACCGAAGTTACCAATGCGCAATTTCAAAAATTTGTGGACGCAACCGGCTACGTTACCCTAGCAGAACGCCCGGTAGATTGGGAAGCGATGAAAAAAACCTTACCACCGGGAACGCCAAAACCGGCAGACAGCTTGCTTCAGCCGGGCTCGTTGATCTTTGACCGCAGCGTCCAACAGGTTATAGACCTAAACAATTATACCCAATGGTGGGAGTGGAAGATAGGAGCAAATTGGAAGCATCCGCAAGGACCGGATAGTACAATCGAAGGAAAAGCAAATTATCCTGTGGTTCACATAAGTTATGAGGATGCTTTGGCGTATTGCAAATGGGCCAACAGGCGCCTGCCTACCGAAACAGAATGGGAAGCAGCGGCACACGGCAAACTGCCCGGCGGAATATATACTTGGGGAGATGATGCAACCGCCTTACCAGAAAAAGCCAATACCTGGCAAGGAACTTTTCCTACTAAAAATTCAGATGAAGACGGGTATGCTTACGCGGCTCCGGTCGCTTCGTATGCACCCAATTCTTTAGGTATTTATGATCTGTCTGGGAATGTATGGGAGCTTACTCAAGATTGGTTTTCTACACGCTATTATCAAGAAGTAGCGGGAAGTAAAAGCATCAATCCGCAAGGTCCGGTGGAAAGCTACAACCCTGAAAATCCCTATCAACCCGAAAAAGTAATTAAAGGCGGTTCGTTTTTATGCGACGATTCCTATTGCGCCAGTTATCGTATTTCTGCGCGTATGGGCCAAGCTTTAGAGTCGTCTTCAGATCACAGCGGTTTTAGAACGGTAGCGGATGTAAGGATGCTTCAAGCTGATTAAGATTTACACAGCGGTGGCGTTTATTATTTAAGAAAAGGATTTCGTATACTTGTAAGTTAAATTTAGAATCAACACTTTTAATTATACTTTATATGCGATCTATTTATACGTTGCCCTTGGCACTTTTGCTGCTCATTGTGAGTTCTTGTAACGAAGCACAAGAAACGACCGAAGCAGAAACGCTTTCAGAAGAAAAAACTACCTGTACCGAAATGCCCTATAACAATCCCATAGTGGGGCAGCGAGCCGATCCTTGGGTATACAAGGATAGCGACGGAACTTATTATTTTATAGCCACTGCACCCGAATATGATCGTATTGAGATCAGAAAAGCCAATACCATTAATGCTCTGGGTACCGCTGAACCGCAAGTGATCTGGACGAAGCACGAGACCGGTAAAATGGGACATCACATTTGGGCACCTGAATTACACAAAATAGATGGAAAATGGTATGTTTATTTTGCTGCGGGTGAAGCCGAAAATGTTTGGAACATCAGGATGTTTGCGCTTTCTACCGATGCTGCAGATCCTACACAAGGCGATTGGGTAGAAGAGGGGCAGATCGCTACCGAACGGGATTCGTTTTCACTCGATGCGACCACTTTTGAACATAAGGGAACCCGTTACTTGATTTGGGCACAAAACGTACGAGAAGGTGAGAACACGTCGCTGGTAATGTCTGCGATGGAAAATCCAACGACCTTAACTGGTCCTGAAATTATCATTACCGATCCTGAATACGATTGGGAACGTATAGGCTATAAAGTAAATGAAGGTCCGGCAGTTTTGAAACGCAACGGAAAGATCTTTGTAACCTATTCAGCAAGTGCTACAGATGCTAATTATGCAGTGGGTTTGCTCTGGGCTGATGAAGATGCAGACTTGATGGATGAGGCCTCTTGGAATAAATCAGAAACTCCGGTTTTTACTACTAATGCAGACGCACGACGTTTTGGTCCCGGCCATAACTCGTTTACTAAAGCCGAAGATGATACTATCGATGTGATGATCTATCACGCCCGAGTTTATGAGCAAATACGTGGAAACTCGCTATACGATTTTAACCGTCACACCCGCGCAAGAGTCCTAAAATGGGATGAAAAAGGCTTCCCTGATTTTAGACAAGACCAGCGCGACTAACATTTTTGACATTAATCAAGGCATTCCTAAGCCTCGCAGGAGTTTGTTTCTCTTGCGAGGCTTAACTTTGTGCACTTATTTAATTTTAATTTTATGAGTGAAGTAAAAACAAGAAAATCCCCCGGCTTAATATTAATTCTTGGTTTACTTACGGCTTTAGGCCCTATCGCAACAGATATTTACTTACCGGCCTTTGAAGATATCGCGGTAAAGCTCAATACACACATCAGCACGATTTCTTATACGCTCTCGAGCTTTTTTATCGGGCTTTCTATCGGGCAACTCATCTATGGGCCGATGCTAGAACGTTTTGGTCGCAAAAAGCCTATATACATAGGTCTTGTTATTTATTTTCTCGCTTCTCTAGGTTGTGCCTTATCTGCTGATATTTATATTTTAATCGGTTTGCGATTCTTTCAAGCAGTTGGCGCTTGCGCGGGAATGGTAGCTGCTCGTGCTCTTGTGCGCGATCTGTTTGAAGATAAAGAAGTCGCTCAGGTATTTTCGCTGTTGATGGTCGTTGTGGCTGTATCGCCTATAATCGCCCCAACTTTAGGCGGATTGATCACTATTCAGTTGGGATGGCGTTGGGTTTTTGCCAGCTTGAGTATTCTAACGCTCTTGGTTTTTATAGGTTCGTATTTTAAACTTCCGCACGGTAAGCCTGCGAATCCACAGCATTCTTTACGCCTGAAGCCGGTTTTGAAGAATTATAGAGAAGTACTACTAGATAAACAATTTGCGGTATATGCGATCTCGGGATCTATTGCTTATGCAGGGATCTATTCTTATCTCAGCGGGTCGCCCCACATTTATTTAGAATTGTTTGCGGTCAGTAAAACTGAATATAGTATCATTTTTGCGATCATCGCAGCAGGTCTGATCGGTTCGAGTCAAATAAATAATCTGATTTTAAAAAAGAAGGAAACCGCGCAGGTGGTACCTGTAGCTCAAGTATTTCAGTGCTTACTATCAGTGGCACTAGTTGCGATTAGCTATTTTGAAGTAGGTGGATTGTACTTAACCACTGTTTTTATCTTTCTGTATATGTGCTATTTGGGCTTTATCTTTCCTAACGCATCAGCATTATCGCTTGTGCGCTTGGGCCATACCGCCGGAAATGCTTCGGCAATGTTAGGAGCGATACAAATGGTAATGGGTGCTATTGGTTCGGCTTTAGTAAGTTATTTTCAAGCACGTACAGATCTTGCGATGTATTTGGTGATGTGTAGTGTGGCATTCTTAGCCTTCGCACTGCTGATTTCAGGAACCAAAAGTTTAAAGTCGGCTTACCATCTGGCGGAAAAATAAAAGCCCCGTTTTCACGAGGCTTTGTCTTTCAATTCTTTCAGTAGAAGAATTACATCTGATTACTGAAGAAAATACCATTCATTAAAAGCTTAGAAGTCCCGTACCAGAAGGCTCTAAAGTTGGTGTTGTCTGTAAATATCAGCACTTCACCGCGGCCTGAAGATTGGTGTACAAAAGGGCGTGTGCCTTTGATGGCTTCGTAATTGATGGGACTGATGTATCCCGCTGCAAGCGGTTCTTCGGTATATAAAATAGGGTTTTTATAACTGGTCTCGTCTGCTTCGATAAACAAGGTGGTGTCTCTAAACAAACTGATGGCTGCATTATCATACCCAAAAGCAATAGGATGAGAGCGATCAAGCTTGGCGCTAAAGATCGCACCGCCAATCACCTGAGCACCATTAAAGTCACTGCGTTGTTCAAAAGTGACCTCTTTCGCCGGATTTTCGGTTTCTACTTCTCTAAAATCAACTAATCCCTGACGTTTGATCCAGCGCGCGGCATTTTTAAAGCCTATAAGCGTCCCGCCATTGCGCACCCAAGCAGCGATTTTAGTTCCTGCCGACTCGCCTAAACCGCCGCCCCAGCCGCTGGTAGGCATAATAATCGTGGTGTATTGTGACAGGTCTGTTCTGTTAAAATTACGGGTATCTAGTTTTGTAATGCTGATGTCAAAACGGGTGTCGAGCAGATGCCAGATTTCGCCTGCATCATAAGATCTGATGCCGTCGCCTACGAGCAACGCGATCTTCTGAGGTTTTAAAGCTTCAAATTTGCGACTCCCAAGATCGATACCTTCAGTCAAACCGGTTTTTACAGGATCAATATTCAAGTGTGAGGCTTTAGCGACATCATCTAAAAATGCCTGAAGGTCCGCAGCATTCAAACTTTGATTTTGAACAGGAATCATCACGCTTCCGTAGTCATAATCGATTCCACCAACGCTAAAGGGTTGCAAGGCCACTTTAGCACGAATCCCTTTATTCAAGATTGCATTAAGGGCTTTAGGCGCATAATAATTTCCCCACGGCAATATATATGCATACTCGCTGCGAGATAAGCTAAGCGGTGTTTGCAAAGCAACGCTGTCTATTTTTGTACCTGCAATACTCGCCGGAGCGCTGTCGCTAAAATCTAAGTTGAAGGCTAAAGGAAAACTCCAAGCCGAAATATCATAAAACAAGCTGTCCTCAAAAGTGGTGCGTTTTTCAAACATTCCCCTTAATAATCGGCTGTGTTTTTGCGTTTTGGGAACCACATAACTACTCTCAGTATCAAAGCTCAAGTCTTTAGTAGTATAGTTTTCTGAAGGTTTGTACACTGCGATTTTATGGCGCTGTAAAAGCTTTGCAAGATGTGCAGCCCGCGCCGGATCGTTTTTACTCCCGAAGATATAAGCGTCTTTTCCTGCTTCATTTCTGCTATTTACATAAAAGTCACGCTGATAATCCAGCATCTTTTTACGCATACCTTGTGCGGCGGTAATGGTAGAAAGAAAAGCAGTAAACTGATTGCGTATCGTAAACGGAAACGTTAGGAGTCCGTTATCAGTTTCCTGAACGTGACCTCGCGAACTCGCTTGCTCAAAAAGAATTCCTACACTCCCGTTGATATCCGGAAAAGTAGAGCCTTTACCGTAATAGAAGTCGTCGTAATCTTCTTCAGTATAGTAAAATGAACCGATCTTATCAAAAGCGGCAGCGTGGTATTTACCAATTTCTGCAGTGAGCTCTTGATTGAGTTTTGGTGTTAAAGGGTGCGTACGGCTTTGAATCCCCGGTTGAAAGAAGAACGAAGAGTTGCTTCCCATCTCATGATGATCTGTCAAAATATTAGGGTACCACTCGTGAAAGGTTTTAATGCGCACTTGAGATTCCGGTAATTCTGCCGGAAGCCAGTCTCTATTAAGGTCAAACCAATAATGATTGGTACGACCGCCCGGCCAGACCTCGCTGTATTCGCGATCTTGAGGATCAGTGGTTAAGTTTTGGTTTTTGTTGGTGTTTGCCCAGTACGAAAAACGCTGAAGCCCATCAGGATTAAAGGAAGGATCAAATAGAATAACCACATCTTGAAGCATTGCATCAATTTTAGCTCCTTGTGCCGCAGCCAGATAATAAACGGCCAGCAAACCGGCATTTGAACCGCTGGGCTCATTACCGTGAATACTCATACCCTGGTAGGTTACAATAGGCATCGTTTCGGTATCCATATTGGCGCCGCCGCTTTCGGTTAGGGCGTGATGTTCTTCTTTAATTTGAGCTAGATTGGCGTGATTTTCAGGAGAAGTGATCGTAAGTAGCAACAAAGGTCTGCCTTCATAGGTAGTACCTCTGTTTTCAATAGTTATGCGATCTGAAGCCGCTGCCATCGTGCGCATATAACCTACCAAGGCATCGTGGCTCACGTGCCATTCTCCCGGCACATAGCCCAAAATCTCCTGCGGTTTTGGGATCTCAGGATCGTAGGTAACATCATCAGGCAAGTAGTAATCCAGCGATGGGTGCATCACCTGCGCGGTGGACTGAAAAATTGTAAAAATCAAGAAAAGATGGAGTAGGAGTTGTTTCATAGAATAGTATATAACTTTTAGTATGGTTTTAAATATATCATTTTTTAAAGAACTGCTTTTGATAACCACGGAACACAAGGTTTAAATTGTGCGGACTTCTTCTCGCTACAAATCGCGTATTTTAGGATATTCTTAAAATCAGGGTACAAAAAAAGCCGCAAACTATGCGGCTTTAAAATCTTGGGATTTGATTTTTAAATATCGTCAAAACTTACATCAGTAAAAGCTTTTGCCGATTTGCCTTCTAATACAGGCTCTTTATCTTCTTCTTTAACGTAATCACTCTGGTGACGCTCGCTGATGACTTCTTCTCCTTTTTCATCAAGAATGTAAGCAGTCATTTCATTTAAGATCTCAGAGAATCCTTCAAAATCTTCTTTATAAAGGTAGATTTTATGTTTTTTGTAGTGAAAGGAACCATCATCATTTGTGAACTTTTTACTCTCAGTAATGGTTAAGTAGTAATCTCCCGCACGTGTAGAACGTACATCAAAAAAGTAGGTGCGACGACCTGCTCTTAACACTTTCGAGAATATTTCATCATTCCCCTTCATTTCATTATTGCTCATAATCTATGTTTAGTTAATACGCTTTATACTTTCAAAAATGGAAAAAAATTAAATGGTGTACAAAATTTTATTCCATTTCTTTTTCGTCTAATTGTTTTCGGTAGAGTTCTTGATAATATCCCTCTTCTGCGATAAGATCTGCGTGGGTTCCGCGTTGAATGATCTCACCTTCTTCCAGAATGATAATTTTATCTGCATTTTTTGCGGAAGAGATACGGTGGCTTACTAAAATCGTAGTTTTGGTTGCAGCCACTTTTTTGAGATTGCTCAGGATTTCTTCTTCGGTTTCAGTATCAACTGCCGAAAGACTATCGTCAAAAAGTAAGATCTGCGGATCTTTAATAATTGCTCTGGCAATTGAAACACGTTGCTTTTGACCGCCACTGAGGGTAATACCTCGTTCTCCTAAAATGGTATCATATCCTTTTGAAAAATCTACGATATTATTGTGTACCACAGCATCTTTTGCAGCCTGAATCACTTGCGCATCAGTAGCATTGTTATTACCAAACTTGATGTTCTCTTTGATACTGTCGCTAAATAAAAAGGCTTCTTGCGGTACATAACCTATGCTGGTACGCAGGTCTTTAAGATTCAATTGATCAATAGGCGTGTTGTCAACGGTGATCACTCCGCTTGTAGTGTCGTACAAGCGACCAATAAGCTCCAGAATAGTTGATTTTCCTGAACCGGTCTTACCGATGATCGCCAATGTTTCGCCTTGATTAACTTCAAAAGAAACCTCTTTAAGAGCGGTTATATTAGTATCCTCGTAGGTGAATGTTACGTTGTCAAACTTGATGCTTCCGTTTACCGGCGTGTGGGCTTCGGTTTTGTTTACGATTTCGGGCTTTTCTTTTAGAAATTCGTTGATGCGTTTCTGAGAAGCTTCGGCTTGTTGCACCAAAGAAGTGATCCAGCCTACAGAAGCTACCGGCCAAGTCAACATATTGACGTAGATCAGAAACTCAACGATGACTCCCAGATCAGGAATGCTTCCGTCTATATATTTTTTTCCACCTATATAAATAACCAGCAAGTTGCTGACCCCAATAAGAGCGATCATCAACGGGAAAAAGAAGGCTTGCACTTTAACGAGATCTAAGTTCTTTTTTTTGTTGGTCTCACTCAGTTTTTCAAAATTCTCATAGGTTTGAGGTTCGATACCGTAAGCTTTGATCACACCGATACCGCTGAAAGATTCTTGCGTAAAGGTGCTTAAATGCGACAGGTACTGCTGTACGATGGTACTGCGTTTATGAATAAGTCGGCTTAATTGATAAATCGCAACAGAAAGAATAGGTAAGGGGATGAGCACGTATAACGTAAGTTCAGGAGCCGTGTAAAACATATACGGGATCACGGTAGCAAATAGAATGACCGTAGTTACGCCATACATTATAGCGGGGCCTAAGTACATACGCACTTTGCTGACATCTTCACTGATACGGTTCATCAGATCTCCCGTACGATTCTTTTTGTAGAAGCTAAGCGACAGGTTTTGATATTGATCATACACTTCGTTTTTGAGATCAGCTTCCATATAGCGTGAAACCACGATAAACATCTGACGCATCAAAAAGGTGAAAAAGGCCGAAAGCAGCGCGGCACCCAGAAGTAAAAACAGCGTCATCAGGAGTTGCTGCTTGAGTTCGCTTAAATCACCACCATCACTAATGTAATTCTCCACATATTTGATCATATCGCCCGAAAACTTAGGCGTGAGAATGGCAAATATGCGTGCCACAAGTACGATGAAAAAGCCTAGAATAAGCTTCCATTTATACTTTTTAAAATACTTATTGAGATGCTGAAGTTCTTTCATAGTATGCAATTGGGACTGCGCTAAAAAGCTGAAAAGGAGATTAGCTTAGCGAAGCCGCGCAAAGATAAGCGATTCGGCTTGAATAGCACGGTTTAGATTTTTTATATAAAAGTCTAATTATGCTGTTAGAAAAATCATTTAAAATGTATTTTTGCATCGATTTTGTCCAAACGGGCAAACTGGCTGGTTAGCTTGAATAATACGAAACCCAAATAACCAAAAGTTCTTTTGAATTATGCTTAACAGAAGGCACATTCGCGTAAAAGTTATGCAGGCATTGTATGCGCTGCATCAATCAGAACAACCTGATCTACTAAAGGAAGAAAAGTTTTTAAACGCGAGTACTGCTCAAATGTATGAGCTGTATCTTACGATTGTAGATCTGCTTGTAGAGATACACGCACACGCTAAAGACATTCTGGAGCGCTCTCAGCAAAAAATGCTGGCCACAGAATCTGAGAAGAATCCTAATCTCAAATTTGTAAACAATCCGGTGCTGGTTAAGCTTTCGGAAAACGAATTACTGCAAAAAGAACTTAAAAAAGCTAAACTTAATAACTGGAGGTTAGATAATGAGTATGTTGTTTTGCTATACAACGAACTCATCGCAAGTGATTTTTATGCGGAATATATGGCCTCTGAAACCAGCGACTTTAAAACAGATCGTGATTTTGTAATTGACTTTTTTACTGAATTTGTAGCGCCTAATGATAAGCTTTATGATTATTTGGAAGATTACCGTTTAACCTGGGTTGATGATCTTCCTGTGGTTAATACCACAATTGTAAAGCGTTTGGGTAAGATCAAGCCTAATTCTCCTGAAAGTACCATTTTGCCTAAACTGTATAAAGATGAAGAAGACCGTCAGTTTGCAAAAGATTTATTGTTGCGTACTGCCCGTAATGACGAGGAGTACGAAGCTGAAATTTTAGGTAACACGCCAAACTGGGATCAGGACCGTATTGCGACACTTGATAAAATATTGATCAAGATGGCTTTGTGCGAATTTCTGAGATTCTCTTCGATCCCTGTGAAGGTTACTATCAATGAATATTTAGAATTGTCTAAAGAATACTCAACGCCCAAGAGTAGCATTTTTGTAAATGGTGTTCTGGATCGTTTGGTTAAAAAGTATAAAAAAGACAATAGGCTCAATAAAGCCGGTAGAGGTCTTATTGAATAAATGATTTATACAATATCCAGATCAACTATAATTAGGCTTGTTTGCGTAGGTGCATCGCACCTATTTTCCTGATAAAGCCGGCATACTAGGGTATGGATTAAAATT
>CETA01008225.1_pt1 | contig 11095 bp, 14 predicted proteins | sample 531251 | NCBI WGS metagenome assembly CETA01 (sample SAMEA2622362, study PRJEB7988) | marine metagenome | biome: marine biome (ENVO:00000447); feature: mesopelagic zone (ENVO:00000213); material: "saline water (ENVO:00002010), including plankton (ENVO:xxxxxxxx)" | depth 380 m
GTTGCTTGATGAGTCACAACGCGACATTGTTGTTCGTGAGCGAGCTTTTGATTACATATCAGAGCACAAAAAGAGGTTCATTACAGTTGTTGCCCCTGCACGTATCGGAAGGATGTGGGGTGCTTACAAGCCCATTGAACAACTACGCCTCGACGTGCTTGCCGATCGTCGCTCGTTTGCAATTTCTTTAATAGGTTTCATCCAGTACTTACTTCTCTTGCCTCTTTCCCTGATGGCAGCTTTCAAATTATGGAAAAACCGTAGAGAAACTCTATTTATAACTTCTGCTTGGATACCCATTGTTACAGTTACCGCTGCTTTGGCTTTTGGAAATACCCGTTACCGCACTGCCGCTGAGGCATCATTAGTAATTCTCGCAGCATTTTCTATTGATATATTAATGAAGAAATTTTCCAAAAAGTCTCAACCTATTTAACGAAATTATGTGCGCATCCCCCTGGCGGGTCGTCGTAGCGTCGATCCTTAGTCCACTCTCCCGACCACCAGTTAAGTTCTTTCTGATTGAGAGGGAATCTTTCTTCAATCTTTTTAAAAACAGAACTACCTATAAGGGCGGCGCCGAATGGACACAGATGGCCATCATCCTTACCGTCGCGAACTTTACGTATCTGATGAATTCCACCATCAAGGGCAGTTAAGAAACGCACAAAGGTTCCTTCCTCATTTCCAAGCAATTCATCTGTATCTATAAATTCAACTTCCTTTTTTCGGTTAGAAATTTCTTTATAAATTTCATTGACTAAGTGTCGACTTTCCTCCAAACCTTCCGCTTCAGGAGTCGGAGGCATTCCAATCCAGATGATCAAGGAAGAAACTCTCAAAATTTTCTCTATCGAATTCTCTATAATTTTTTCGTACTCTTTTTGGTTTTCTTCGACAAACGCAAGATCCCACCCTCCGAGCATTATTGTCATCACCTCGGGTTCAATTAGGAGAGCCTCCTCTAGATAATTCTGAAATCCTTTTTGAGTTAAACCAACTCCCCCAAATGACCTATTTTCCACATCCACCGTTTTAGTTGATTCCAAAACTGCTTTTATACCAAGATCTGCATCGTAAGAGACACTGTCCCCAATAGTGACAACACTTAAAGGTTCATTTTTAGTTGGAGTCCTAATAATTTCTCCAATCGAATCCAAATCTTCTGTTTCTAGTGTTTCCCCAGTGTCTGATTGAGTAGTATCAGGAGTTGTTTCTGCCTCTATTTCCTTCTCAAGCACTAAAGATGTAACCGGTGTCAATTCTTCTATTGAAAAGGCAGTTAGAGGAACAGTAGTAGGAGTTTGAGGCAACAATGTTACTGTCGGGGTAGTGATTTCCTTAAGAATGCCCCTTGTGGTTGATGTACCGACTTCCTCTACGGAGAGATCTCGGAAAGAAGTTTCTGTCGAGCCACAGGCTGACAAAAGACAAATAGACGCAATAAAACACCCTTTGTAGTATTTTCTAAACACTTGGTGAGGCTAACCGACCGTATAGGATCAGCGTGCTGTGAAGAAAAACAAAATTTTACCTATTTCTGCAACCTTTCTTATAGTTCTCGGACTCTGGATTGCTTTAATTCCTTTTTCACGACCTCTACCCGGTGGGGAAATTTTCTCCTTCGAGAGCACTCCAGAAGCTTCTTGCAGGAGCCCAATTTTTGGAGCTTTTACTGAAGATTCCCCTTCCTACGATGTTTACGTCAACCCGAAACCAGAAATTGGAGACTCAACAGTAAGCAAGTCCGTCAGTTGCTCCGGCAGAGCTACCTTCCGTTTCGTATTTGGATTTTCTCTTCTTCTTTTAGGTGCGTGTTTAGTGATTTATTTACAAAAAGATAAAAAATGGAAAATTTAGATCTTCTGTTAACTGCAAATCTGTTAAACGATGTGTTCAAACCTAAAACTTCGATATCCGTTGAATACTTGGACTGGCAATATCATGAAAATCCTGCCGGTTCTGCTTGCATTGGGTACCTTCTTGAAACGAACGAACAAATAAGTAACTACGCTTTGATTCCGAAAATTTTCGAGAACAACCTCGGAAATAGAATCACATTAGGTGTAGGTGTTGATTTGGCCGTGTCTCCAAACAGTCGCGGTAAAGGGTTGTTTCGCAAAACTATAGAAAAAAGTTACGAAGCTGGAATCAAGGGTAACTTAGACGGAATTCTTGGAGTGGCAAATTCACAATCTTCACCACGAATGACCGAAGCAATGGGTTGGAGAAAGCTCCCTTCTCTCGATTTTCGACTTTTAAAACTCTCAAGATCAGAAGTCGAATTGGAAACATTTCCATTGGAAGCTAACGAACTCAAACAATCTCCACCAGAAGAATTTTTTGATTTTGAAAATTTTACGCACCCTTCCGGGTTTTCCCCTATCTGGAACGCAGAACTTTTGAAGTGGAGGCTTTCAAGACCAGGGGCTAACTACTATTTACATGCATCTGAATCAGCTGTCCTCGTGACTACAAGGATTTCTATCGGCGGAATCAAAATAGCTGTTCTACTCAAAGCATTTCCTGTAAATCCGAATGAAGTTCCTTTCCCCATAGCACCCTTTGCATCAGGTATCGCCAAATATCACAAAACGCCTTTTGTCGCTTATTGGGGTAAAAATCACCACTTCAGGATGGATGGTCTGAAAATTCCGCGAAAATTTCAACCCAGTCCTCTTGATTTAGTAATTCATTTTTTTGAAACTGATAGCAATTTTGAACTTACCGAATTTGAATTATTAGACTTCGATGCTTTTTAGATATCGAAGAAAAATGGTCAACCGCAGATACTGTGCTTCTTATGGAAACTGCAGCTATTATTCCAGCTTTTAACGAAGCGGAATCACTTCCAAATGTAATAAGTGAAATTAAAGAGCTTTTCCCCGAGCATCTAATAGTTGTAGTTAATGACGGTTCCACGGATGAAACTGCCGAAATCGCTAAAAAGTTTGACTGCGTCTGTCTTTCTATGCCTTTCAACCTAGGAATTGGAGGCGCTCTTCGTTTAGGTTTTCGTTATTGTCTCGATAGAGGAATTGACTGTGCTTATCAGTTTGATGCAGATGGACAGCATGATCCAACACAAATATCCTTACTGCTTTCTGAACTCGAACGCGCCGACATGGTAATTGGGAGCAGATTTTCTACTGACCACTCTTATAAAGTTGGTTCAAGCAGAAAAGCTGCGATGAACTTTCTGCGACTCTTAGTAAGGATCTATACAGGTCAGAAATTTTCTGATACCTCTTCTGGTTTTCGCTCTTTTAGAAAACCAGTAATCAAACTTTTCGCTAAGGAATACCCAGTTGAATACATGGATTCTGTGGAAGCACTACTTATAGCTTCAAAAAATGGTTTTAAAATTTCAGAAATTCCAGTTCAAATGCGAGAAAGATCAGCCGGGCGACCGTCTAACCGCAACTTTCGTCTAATTTATTACTTTTTACGACTTTTGATAGTGGTGCTAGCTGGTACTCGCAAAAAGAAAAAGGATTGACTCTATGAGTTCATCGACACATATTTTGATAGCTGTTCTTGCTTTAGGTGCTTTATTCTTGATCGTAAGACTAGTCCGACTTAAAGCCCTAAAAGCAAAATATTCAATTCTGTGGCTAACAGTTGGAACAGCACTAGCGGTCATTTCTGCCGTTCCCCAGATACTTGACTGGACTGCTGGAAAACTCGGAATTTGGTATCAACCAACTCTTTTTCTACTTTTAGCAATAGGTTTCCTGTTCCTATTAGCTATGCATTTTTCTTATGAACTTTCACGAATGGAGAATCGGATACGAATTCTCGTGGAAGAAATCTCTTTACTAAAAGAGCGGTTGAAAAAAGAAGATTAAGAATCCGGCGTCAGATCTTTAACCCATCCGTCTTCTTCCAAGATTTCTTCAAACTGTCTAGATAAACCGTCTGCTCCTACCTCAAAAAAATGGACGCCATGTTCTTTACGAAGAGGAATAATGGATCCGTCGAGCATTTCCATGTTCCAACGGAATTTCCCTTCTTCGTCGCCTAAAACTTTCATGCTGTCGACCATTTCAGCTTTTGGATGCCAGTCGCTAACTACAGAATCCCAAATGCTGTTCAAGTCATCAGTCAAGTAAGAAGGGTCTGACATTCTCGGAGTGGTCCACCAATAGAGATACGCGCCGTCTGCTATCCAATAAGAGATTGCATCATGAGCTCGTTCAGTCAAAACCTCATTCCATCGGAAAGAGCCTGGTTCGAGATCTTCACCTTCTATTGCATACCCTTGGAATTCATTGGCTCCGATCATTGCTAGAACAACATCTGGACGAACTTTCCCGACCATTGAGCTGTAGTCAGGTATCACGTCGTCTTCCCAATCCCAGTGTGGAACTGTGAAACCAAACCCCAACGCTCCTCTACCCTCAATATTTATATCTTTTCTCGGTTCTAAAATTCTTTCTAGGCCATATTGAAAATCCAACATAAGGGAATCACCTACAGCAAGCACTCTCAATGGGTCTTCAGCTGTTCCTGTCCTTCGAGCTTTTATAAAAGATTCTGAGTTAACGAAAGTTGTAATGGTCGTTATTGGGACTGCAGTTATTGGAGGAGAAAGAGTTGTCGGGGTAATAGTAGGTAACGAAGATAAATTTTCAATGCTTGATGGCGTTGATTTCTCTTCAGTTATTCTTACCTCACTATCGTTTTCTTCTAATATTTCTTCTTTTATTGGAAGACTTACTTCTTTAATCGTCAAACCGGATTTCACCAAAGGTTCTAGCAGTTCTTCTGATGAGGAACTATCAATTATGCGCTCTGAAAATTCTCGTATCTCATTAATTTTGATGTTTCTGCTTATTTCACCTACTGAGTCTGACCACTCTTTGGCCAAATCGCGGCGAAAGTCATTTTTTTGTGTTGATGCCCAAATATCCAGCACGTCAGGTGCCAAAAAAGAACCGGAAATAAGAAAAAAACACATAACAAATAAAGATTTAAGAGCACTATTGGAAGATGTTTTCCGCTTAAAACCGGTGATCTTTAGCATAAACGGGCAATATTAGTGCATTTCCGTCAGAAAAAGTAGAAAATCTAAAAATATTAGAAAAAGTTCGAACAGGATCCACCACAGGGCTATTTGATTCTTCTAATTTAGCAAGTGACAGTTCGACTTGTCCGGTGAGGCGAGTCGAGTTACAACTATAAAAGGGGTACCTCTCCATGATGGTAACAATTCTCACTCTGATCATTCTAGGAATGCTTTTTCAGGGTGTAGTGGCTGTTCTTGACAGCATTCTCGACACCGCAGGTGTTAATGGGATGCTTAAAGGACTTCCAATTATCGGGCCTAATTTAAATTTGATTTGGGCTTATCTTTTCGTAGCCATCACCGAACTCGGTGGTATGGACTACGGCGCATCAACCGAAATTCTCGGAATGGGAAGCTTCGGATCTGATATCGGAACTGCGCTAGCAATTTGTGCGTTTATTCCGGTCGGAAATGCGGCAATTTCTGCTCTTGGTAAAGGCGTAGCCCGCTAAGTAGCAAAAACTTAAAAAACCCCGTCACTTCGGTGGCGGGGTTTTTTGCTTTTACACCTTATTCTTTTCTCAATTCAGCATCTTAACTTTTACAAAAACCCCTTTTGCTGTTGCTGTTCTGGTTTCTCCCTCCCACAACTCAGCTGAAACATGAATTTTGCGTCCTTCAATTTTCTCTACCTTTCCTGTCCATAACAGTTCTTTAGCAATCGGAGTAGGTTTTTCGTATCTCACTTCTAAAGTCCCTGTCATAGCACCACAATTGTTGACGACTAAAACGCTTCCCAGTATGTCGTCAAAAAGTAAAGCGATTACACCCCCTTGCACAAGATCGGGCGGCCCAATATAAACTCCATCTAGTTTTCCGAAAGCCCTTATTTCTTTGTATTTACTTCCATTTTTCACCTCCACCTTAAGTGGAGGCGCTATTGGGTTAAAAGGACCTATAGCCGGACTGTAGGGAAAAAATTCTGATGGGTTCTGCTCTCGCCTTTCAATCGGATTTTTGTCGTTCTTCAATGACCCTTGCGCTGTTTGACCCTTATAAGTGTACTTTTCAGCCTTCGAAGCAATATCAGAAATTTTTTCACTCAATTCAGATATGACTTCATCGGATGTGTCAATCAAACGAACTGCTTTCATTAATCGTCTAGTCTCTTCGTTTAAATACATCAATTCGTTTGACACAACTCCTGCTTTCTAATTGTCTAAAGTATTCGGAGATACTCCACAAATGCTGATCTGAAGACTACGGTTTATCGGTGAAAGCAGAAACGCCCTATGACAAAAAATGAATCTAAAGTCGCTGTGATAACAGGTGCAGCTTCCGGAATAGGAAGAGCAACCGTAATCGCCATGCTCGACCAGGGATTTCAGGTCGCTGCGATGGATATTGACGCTGATGGCCTTGATACTTTGTCAAACTCTCTGCAATCCAATAAAGAACGTTGTGATACTTACATAGCCGATGTTGCTTCAAAGGAGCAATGTCATTCAACCATCTCTCAAATATTTGAAAAAAACGGTCGAATCGATGTCTTAGCTAATATCGCTGGAATTGCTCGAAGTGAACACATGACCGAAGTATCTGAAACTTCTTGGAATCAAATGGTTGGAGTTAACCTCTCTGGAGTTTTTTGGTGCTCTCAGGCGGCAATACCTTTCCTAATCGAGAACAATGGTTCCTTAATTAACATTGCTTCCTGCTCGGGTCTAATGGGGCAAGCTTACACAGTCGCTTACTCTGCAACTAAAGGTGGTGTTATTGCGATGACTAAATCACTAGCAATGGAATACATCAAAACTGGCATCAGAATAAATGCTGTCGCCCCCGGTAGCGTCCAAACTCAACTTATTGACAATTATTCGATACCCGAAGATGTGAACATGGATTTAGTGAAACCGTACATGGGTTTTCGAGGAGTGGCTGAAGCTGAAGAGATCTCAAATGTAATTTCTTTTCTAGCGTCATATGATGCTCGGAGAATCCATGGTGCCGTCATTACAGTCGACGGTGGACTAACCGCAGGCTGAAATGACTTCTGAAGAAAAAAACCATCTCGAAACCCCTTTTGTTCTAGGTGTTGATTTAGATGGTGTATGCGCCGACTACACGACTGCGTTTAGGGAAATCGCTGCCCAGGAACTTGGAGTAGACAAATCTGCCCTTCCCCTTAAACGTTCTTGGGATTTCAACGAGTGGGGACTAACTACTGAGGAATATCGAAAGTTGCATCATCTGGCAGTTGATGAGTACAACATGATGAGGCAAATGCCAGCCATGGATCGAGCGTCAGAAGTTCTATGGAGGCTCTCTGATGCTGGTGTTTGGATCCGAATTATCACTCACCGACTATATGTCAATTGGACTCACGCTAAAGCGGTCGTTGACACAGTTGAATGGTTAGATGACGCAAAAATACCTTACAGAGACATCTGTTTTTTGGGCGATAAACCACAAGTGGGAGCTCATTTATATATCGACGACGCTCCTCACAATATAGAAGCACTCGAATCTACCGGCAATAAGGTGATAATTTACGATGCGCCTTACAATCAAGATTTGACTGGTCTCAGGGCACATGACTGGAAGTCATGCGAACACTTAATTTTAGATGAGGCGACAAAAATGGGTTTCGAGATCCAATCTCAACTTCCAGGTTTCGAGGAAGGTGGCGACCGTTTCTGATCAGAGACGTTTAAATTCAGGTGGCCTTTTCTGCGTAAACGCCTTAGGGCCTTCCTTTGCATCTTGTGAAGCAAATACTTTCTTGCCGATTGGGTCTTCGAATTCAAAAGCCTCTTCTTCTGTCATTCCTGTTGTTTCTCTAAGAGTTCGTAAAACACCTTCGACAGCTAGTGGACCGTTCTGACAAATGGTTTCAGCTATTTCCATCGATTTATCCATTGCTTTGCCGTCATCTACCACATGACCTACTAAACCAAGATTTTTAGCTTCTTCAGCAGTTATATGCTTTCCTGTTAAAAGTATGTCTGCTGCTTCTGTAAAAGGTATCTGTCGTGCAAGTCGAACTGCTGATCCTCCCATTGGATATAAGGACCATTTAACTTCTGAAACTCCGAAGACAGCTGATTTTCCAGCCACTCGAATGTCTGTTCCTTGAAGGATTTCGGTACCCCCAGCAATAGCATTTCCCTCCACGGCGGCTATCAAGGGGACTCTAGGGTGTTTAGTTTTCAATAAACCTTTATAAATAAAATCTGAGCCTTCCTCTTCCATACGTTTATTGATGTCATAATCATCCGTGTTTTCACTATCACCTGAGAGGGAGCGTAAATCCATTCCCGAAGAAAAATTCCCATCGGTTCCTGTCAAAATACAGACTCGAATGTCTAAGTCCTCATCTATCATTTCCCAAGCGTCAGCCAGTCGCGCGAACATGGGAAGAGTCATTGCATTCTGCCGATTTGGCCTATTCATTGTTAGAACCAAGATTGATCCGTCTTTTTCTACTGTTAAGTCACTCATTGCCCCTCCGAATAAACCTATTTATATACATTTTATGATGCATCAATTTAGAGCAGGAATTACTTTATTAGCTACTAACTCTAAACTTTCCCACCCAACTCCTGGATCCAAACCTCCGACTAGCGGATGTAGAACTACCGCACCATTACTTCTTACAAGATCCACACACTCTTGAGGTGTCACAATTAGATGCTGACCGCCTTTTTTAAGTTCATCAATACTTGTCCCTTCTACATGCCATGAAGATCTTTGATCCTGATATTGCCATGCGGCGTAAGTCATGGCGTCATATATAAGATTCTCTCCTATCTTGCTCCAAAGTCTTTCTGGATCCTCACTGACCATCACCATCCCCGGGCCAGAAGGCATCATGCAAATAGGGTTTTCGTAACCGACTTCTTTTGCTTCCAAATAATAAGCATTTTCCAAAGAATCATCCTTAACTGCTGGCACAAAAGGTAATCCTAATCTCGCTGCTCGTTTAGCTGATATTTCGACTGAACCACCTACGGAAATTAAGGAACTGGGATCTGAAACAGGTTTAGGGCTAATGAGCACTTCTCTTCCTTTGTATTCAAAAGGTTTCCCTTCTAAGGCAGTGAGAATTGTTTGTATGCCTTCTTCGGTATCCCTTCCTCGAGTTTTTCTGTTCTTGGCGAACATTTCAAACTCTGATTCTCTGTACCCGACACCTATTACAACATTGAATCTTCCCGGTGCTATCAGATCTATAGTCGCTATTTCTTCTGCGATTCTGAGTTGATCGTGTAAAGGTAAAAGTAAAGCAGAGACAGAACAAAAAAGATTATCCGTTGCTCCTAAAACACTTCCCGCTAACAATAGAGGTGAGTTCATATATCCGTCTTCTGTGCCATGATGCTCTGAAAGAACAACAGCTGCGAAACCCTTGCCATCAGCCCAGTCGACCATTTTTAAGAACTCTCGGTATTGGTCGCCGTGTGTGAGGGTTTCCACAAAAGGTGGAATACGTAAATCGAAACGTAATACAAACATCTTTGCTCCAGTTAGTCGTTAATTATCGCTAGGGCGCTTCTTGCCGCATCAAGATCTTCGGGGTTTGTAACCCCTATCCATGACTCGTTGCTTCTAATCACATCTATTTCAACCTGATTATTTAAACGCTGTTCTTCAATTGCCAGAGGTAAGAGAAATTCTGCTTCTTCATCGGAAGAATTTGAGGCTATAAAAACACTCCATTGTTCTTTGAGTATTTTTAGACTTTTGGATGGAAGGGCCCATAGATTCATAGAAACATCAGTGTCACCGGGAATGGAAGCTTGATCTCTGCTTCTAATGAGGTTCTCTTCGTTTCTTATTTCATGTGTTTCTCTGATACTCAGAAGTTTTTCGTTCTCTATTGAAAGGATGCCTCGTGAAACGCTTCCAGTCTCAGGGAGTGTATTTTTCAATTTGAATGCCAGAATTGCTGGGTTTTCAGCATTGAAACCATAAAGAATCTGCCTTAAAGCCGTGGGTCCATAATAGTCATCTGCATTCATGACAATAATTGGTCCGTCAGTTTTGTCCAAAGCTGTGACGACTGCATGTCCGGTCCCCCATGGTTTATCACGTTTGGGTTCGAACGCATCTTGATTGACAATTTCAATAAGTAAATTACTTCGCTGATATTGGGTGAGATGCTTTTCCAGTTGCTCATTTAAGGTGCTTCGAGTAACTATTACAACTTTTTTAATTTCTTCCTCTATCGCTGCTCTAATAGCATAATCAAGAAAAATTTCATTCTCTGGACCGACTGATACCAGTTGTTTAGGAGCACCAAACCTGCTTCCAAGCCCAGCAGCCATAATCACGAGTGACACTTTATTCATTACGTAATTACCTATGCTCTTATTTGTCCAAAAATGCGTCGCGAGCTTGACCGCCGATTCCCATGAGGTTCATCTCGAATGTGTAACCCTGTTCTAATCGATAACGCTTTGAAAGATTCGTTTCCTCAATACCGTCTAAAGAGGCCTTTGCTGCTCGTATTAGTGTTCCATTCTTTTCTGCGATCTTTTTAGCAGCTGCTAGTGAGGCTTCTTCGAGTTTTTCACTTTCTACGACTTCTAAAACTGATCCATAACTAAAAAGCTCTTGTGATGTTGCTGGCTCACAGGTGTAGAGCATCCACCTTGCTTTCTGGGAAGGAACCAGACGCATAAGGTGGCTTGCGGCTCCAAGTGCCCCGTTGTCCACCTCGGGAAGACCAAAAATGGCCTCCTCGGAAGCAATGATCACATCTGCGCTACCCGCAATTCCAATTCCAGTTCCTAAACAGTGACCATTCACAGCTGCTATAACAGGGATTTTGGAATTGTGTATAGCATCGAACAGTTCATAACAAGAATTGTTGGCTTTCAGAATGCCTTCATTTCCTGGGAGTTCTTGCATCTCTTTAATATCGACTCCTGCACAAAAGCCATTTCCAGAAGACCGAAGCAAAACAACTTTAATATCATCTTCTTGGTTGCTGTAAGAGCGTATTTTTTCTGCAATAAAATATGCGTCTGTGATATTGAGTGCGTTCACAGGCGGATTATCCATGGTGAGAATTGCTATCCCATC
>CETA01026157.1_pt1 | contig 11039 bp, 10 predicted proteins | sample 531251 | NCBI WGS metagenome assembly CETA01 (sample SAMEA2622362, study PRJEB7988) | marine metagenome | biome: marine biome (ENVO:00000447); feature: mesopelagic zone (ENVO:00000213); material: "saline water (ENVO:00002010), including plankton (ENVO:xxxxxxxx)" | depth 380 m
TCCAGCAACATGGGAATTTTATGATTTAAAAAATGATCCTAAAGAAGTAAACAACATTCATGATGAAAACTCACAAGATGTCATCGAATTTAAAAACAGACTTTTAGATCATCTAAAAATTCTTCAAATAAAAACAAAACTTACTCCGGACATAGTTTAAAACAAATGTAAAAATTACTCTAAAATAGGGAATTGATATGATGGGATTAATTTTAGCTGCAGGTTCTGGAACACGAATGGAAAATAATACTATACCAAAATGTTTGCTGAACTTGGGCGATATTTCAATAATTGAATATCAACTTGAATGTTTCAAAGAGTTAGGCATAAATAATATTGTAGTGGTTGTTGGTTTTAATTCTGAAATGATCAAAGAACGAGTTGGAACAAACGTAAAATATGTTAGCAATTTGAATTATAAAACAACAAACAATCTTTATTCAATGTGGGCAGCTGAAAGTTCTCTGAATGATGATTTTGTATGTGTTTATGGTGATTTATTGTTTCACAAAGATATACTAAAAAATTGTATAGATTCTAAAAGTAATGTATGCTTAATGGTAGAAAAAAAAATGAAAGAAGAAACTATGAGAGTAAAAATACAGAATGATAGAATAATTCAAGTAAACAAACGTATTTCATTTGATAATGCTGATGGCAATTTTATAGGAATGGCAAAGTTTAGCAAAGATGCAAAAAAATTTCTGTTTGCTGAAATTAACGAATTGATCCACATGGATAATCAACAGTCGTACTATACTGACGCAATTGAAAAAATAATCAGTAAAGGCAGATTGGTCAATTATGCATATACGGAAGGACATCCATGGGCAGACATTGATACCATTAGCGAGCTTTCTGCCGCAAAAATTATTTTTCAAGATTTACTATAAAATAATTAATTCTATGTTTTTTGTCAGAATCACAGGAATTTATCTAGGGATAAGTTAGGGTTTCTTAGTTCATTATTTTTAATAAATATCTGATCCCATAGTTCAAGATTAAAGAGAAAGAGAATTTGTCTTAGAATATTGTCATCAATTTCCGTGTTTTTAGATTGTTTATTTCTTACTTGTGACGCTTTATCGCAGATTTTTTTTACATATGAATTATCAATATTAAGATACGATCTTCTATGCGAATAAGATTTCTCCAGTAAATCCTCTGCAATGGGCAGAAATTCATTTTTGAAAAAATCATAGAATGGTATTCCCCACGGAAACTTTTTTCTTTTTACTATTTTCTCTGGTAATAACTTGGTGGCTAATTTTTGTAATATTATTTTTTTCCCCAATCCTAACGGTTCAATCTTTAACTGGGGAGGAATTGTAACACAAAATTCTACTAATTTATGATCCAAAAACGGTTCTCGTAATTCTACTGCATGAGCTGAACCAGCTCTATCTATTCTCCATGTTTGTGCACCAGGTATCTCTGTTTTAATTTCAAAAAATAATGCCTTGTTTAATAGACTTACACTGGAAGATTTTACTATATTTCCGAACGCGTTTGATGGGTTGTTAGGACTATCATAATGGGAAGAGATCATTTTTGAAAAAATTTTTTCAATTGTATTTTTATCCTTAAAAAATCCTGATGGAATAGATTTGATTTTCTCATCTAAGCTGGATTTATTTTTTTCATGTGCGTAAATTAGGTATCTGTTATAACCTCCAAATAGTTCGTCAGAACCCTCTCCAGTATATGCAACAGTAACATATTTCTTGATATCCCTTGCCACTAGGAAATTTGATAATATGGACGGTCTTCCAAAAGGAAATTCCATATGCCAAAGAATACTCGGCATGGTTTTTACCAAATCTGAATAATCCAGCATGATTTCTTTATGATCTGTTTGACAATGTTCCGCAACTAATCTTGCCTCATCAAATTCATCCAAATCATGGCCAAAACCGGTTGTGAAAGTTTTTACCGGTTTGTCTGACAGTCTACTTAATATTGCTACCATAACACTCGAATCAAGTCCACCGGAAAGCAGTGCACCTATTGATGCATCGCTAACTTGTCTTTTGTCAACTGCCTTAGTTAATAATTTTTTTAATATCTCCAAATTTTTCTTTTCATCAAATTTATTTTCATTTAACCCTAGATTCCAATATTGGCTAGTTTGAATTTTCTTATCTGAAAAATAATAAACAAGCTTATGACCAGGTGGTAACTCCTTAATATCATTAAACAAAGTTTGCCCATCTATAGTATACGCATAGATTAAAAGTTGGCATAAAGCATCATTATTGATCTCCCTTCGAATTTCCTGATTCTGCAAAATTGATTTTATTTCCGATGCAAAACTTAATCTTCCATTATTAAAATGATAATAGAGCGGTTTTACTCCTATTCTGTCCCTTGCAAGTAAGATTATTTTCTTTTTGGTGTCATAGATAGCAAAAGCAAACATTCCATCAAGTTTGTCAATACATACTTCACCATATTCTTCATATGCGTGTAGAATTACCTCCGTATCAGAATTAGTGTAAAACTTGTGTTTTTTCTCTAATTGATTTCTAATTTCCTTAAAATTATAGATTTCACCATTAAGTACCACCCAAATCGTTCCATCTTCATTATGTAATGGTTGTTTTGCATTTTCAGAAAGATCTTGTATTTTGAGTCTTTCACAACAAAGTGAAACATGATCATCGACATAGAAACCTTCCTGCTCTGGTCCTCGGTGTTTGCACGCATGACCCATCACTCTGATAAGATTCTCATCGTTCCACGAAATACCGCATATTCCACACATTCAAAAGAATTTTTTTCTTAAGTAATTTAGGTATGTCTATTTAGTTGTCAATTATTGCGGGTCGAATAGATTTTTTAGAATTGAGAAATGTTAAAGCATCTTCAACGCCTTGAACTGAAAGCTGAAAATCTGGCCCCACTAATTTTTCATAGGGAAATTTTTTCTTACTTTCAACAACTAATTCTATTGCTTTCTTAAGATTAGTTGGATGATAGTTATGCATGCCAAAAATTTCAATACACTTTAAGATGATCATTGATACATCTATTGTTATATTACTATTAGGATAAATTGCGCCAAGTATAACATACTTTCCACCAATCCTTAACATTTCAATACCTTGTTTAACTACAGTAGGATCACCCGTCATCTCAATCACAAAATCAGCACCTTGTTCAGAAGTGATTTTACGTACTTCTTTAACTGGATCAGGATTAGAATTTATGTTTATTACAAAATCTGCACCAAATTGTTTTGCAAGTTCGAGTCTTTTGTCAATTTTATCAATAGCAATTACAGTTTTTGCTCCCAATTGTTTTGTAAACGCACATGCATACAATCCGAATGCACCAACCCCTTGTATTACTACAAAATCACACGGTTGAAAATTGGAAGCTGATAGTCCACTGACTACTGTTGCTCCAACACACATCAACGGTGCTACTTCTTTATCAGACAATGTAGTAGGTATTTTGAAAATGTAAGTGCCTTTCTTAAGAACAATATATTGTGCAAAACCTCCAGTAAAGTGTGGGGGATCTTTACTTGAAACATGACCATACTTGAACATATCATAACATTTTTGTGGCAATCCTGCATTACAAAAAAAGCAGTCATTACAACCTATTGTCATTGACCAAGTAATTCTATCACCTACAGTTAACTGGTTTCCTACATAATCTTCCTTCACTTTCTCACCAACATTGACAATCTTTCCTACAATTTCATGACCAAGTATACAGTTAGTGGGAAATGGACGTTGTCCAAGCCAAGTATGGAGATCTGAACCACAAACGGTGGATAAAGATATTTTTACCAATATCTCATCAGGTTCTATTTTTTTGGGGATCTGATATACGACTTTTTCTAGCGGTTTTCCAGATCCTTGAAAAATTATTGCAGTACCATTTTCATCAAGCATAAATCATTTTCTCGATATTCAAATAAAATTAAAACTTTGCTAAGTAAATCTGTTCAAAACGCAGACTATAATTTTCTTTTTTAGAATATAATCATCATAAATTATTCTTAATGCATTAATATGCATAATTAACAAATTTGACAATGAGTAAATCACCAAATGTTCTTTTTCTTCTTATTGATGCACTTAGAGCCGATCAATGCTATGATAATAAAGCACAGACTCCTACTATTAGCTCATTAATTGAAAACGGGATTTATTTCAAACAGGCAATATCATCTAACGATGGCACATTTCTTTCTTTAAATACTCTCTTTAATGGCAAGTTTTCATTCAGGACCGGAAATAGAGTGCAAAAAATAATTCTAGCGAAAAATAATTTTTTAGAGATTTTAAAAACCAACGGTTATCATAATTACGGTTTAATACCCAATTTGACGTCATTTAATCCGTTAAGCAAAAATTTGGAAAATGAAAAAAATATGTATGAGCATGGACCACCGACGGAAGTTTTATCCAAGGGTTTAGGCCAGAAAATTATAGAATTTTTAAATTCTAAAAAAATGGTAGAACCGTGGTTTTATTATGTGCATATTTCTGATTTACATCCATTTCGTGAACGAACATATGAAAAGATGGTTCAAACTGTGGATACCTGGTTAGAAAAAATTTTAAAAAATGTTAACAATTCAAATACACTTATTGTTTTGACAGCAGACCATGGTGAAAGAATACCATTTGATGGTATGCGTGATGTTGATTTTGAACCAGAATTTAATTCATTAGTGAAATTTGGTAAAACAAATTTACCTAAATTTTCTCATAAAACTGGTGGTAAATTACTCGGTAAGGCACGAAAAATAATTGGTAACTATAAAAAGGAAAAATCGAACAAAAGACTTGCTTTATTTGAAAAACGTTCAAGGGAACCAGATCATAAACTATCATTATATGATGAGATACTTCATATCCCATTAATTTTTTCCGGATGTGAATTACTTCCAAAGATTATTGACAAACAAGTTTGTCTAGTGGATATATTTCCAACTATTTGTGATTTATGTAAACTAAATAATAATATGAAAACAGATGGGAGAAGTTTAATGCCAGCTATGGAAGAAAAAAATCTTGAGGAAAAACCAATTTACCTTCATACCATTCCATATGTTAAAGTTTCACCATATGATAGAGTAGGTTTAAGAACAGCCAAGTACAAATATTTCAGAAATAATGATGATCCAAAACAGGATGTGCATCTTTATGATTTAGGCTTGGATCCTAAAGAAAACAACAACATTGCAAAAGAAAATCCTGACGTTGTCAATAATTTAGAAAATTCATTATTATCAATTCAGAATAACGGAGAACAAGAGACTGTTCAAGAAATTCCTGCCGATGAGCTTCGTAAGATTGAAGAGGAATTAAAAAAGTCAGGGTACATATAAAATAAATTAGTATCTTGCCTTTTTTTCTAATGTACCACAGAATCTTTTCCTTATTAATTTAGGTTCGATTTCAACTCGTTTACTGATGTATTTACTTTTTTTAATTTTAATCACAATCATAATTGGTCCAGAAAGGGTTTTTGTCTTAGTTAATATTTTAGTTAACCCACTCTTTGTACTCGTTTGAAAAACACGATAATTATTAGTTTGTGCAATTCTACCAATATTCACTTTTCTCGTGTGAGTAGGTTGTCCCCCGGTAGATTCATGACTATTATTATCAAATATTATGTGAATGAGGTTTTTTGGAGATAGTATACCTATAGTTGCAAGGGAACCCAAATTCATTAGGATATTTCCATCCCCATCAAAAACAAACACTCGAAATTTTGGATTTGATAATGCAATTCCCAATCCTATAGAGGATGCAAGTCCCATCGAGCCAAGCATGTAAAAATTTGTTTCTTTATCATCTGTTTCAAAGAGATCTCTGCTGATGTAACCATTTGCGGAAATTATATGGGCATTTCCAATTATCCGTGATGCCAGTTTAACAGCCTCTTTTCTAATCATGAAAGTCTCCTAATGATCAAGGCACACGGTATATCTTTTCTAATGTTTTGCAATGCCCATTTACAGTGTTTTTTCCAATTAGATTCACTTACAATTTTAAAACTTAAACCAAGTGATTTTATCAACTGAGGCTGAATTTTTCCAATTTTATAATGTTCAGGCGCATCATCCTTGAGATAACCTCGCCACCCTATCAAAAAAATTAATGGAATTTCATAGAGTTGGATTAAAGAAGAAATAGTAGATATTGAATTTGCAAATCCGGCATTTTGCATAAACACCAAGGAAGTTTGTTTTGATAAAACCATGCCAGCAGCGATACCAATCGCCTCTTCTTCTCTAGTAGATATTATAATTTTATTTTTCTTAAGACCATGAGATAAAAAATACTTGAATGTAGAATCTGGCACCCCAACAAAATTTTTGACTCCATTTGTTAAAAGATACTCAAACATTTGGCGCTGAATTAATTCTTTCAACTTATGTATCCAAGTTTTTTTAATTCTTCTTCAATTTCCTTTTCTTTAGATTTGATATCATACATTTCCTGGATTTCAAATATATCCTCCATAGATGACATTGGTTCTTTAATATCACGCAAACTATTTGTTTTATTCATTTTTTCCAAAAATTTTGACATATAATAATGTGCAACTCTTAAGGTTTGATTTGCATGGATTACTACCTTAATTTTATGAGCAATTAATTCATCAAGTCCAACTGAGTCGTAAGTTGTTGGCACGACAACTATTGGAACATTCCCATTCCATCTTTCAGAAAACTCAAAAATTTCTTCTGGAGTTTTTTTCTTAGAATGTATCAGAATTGCGTCAGCACCAGATTCTTCATATGCAGTAGCACGCTTCATGGCTTCAGTCATTCCTTTTCCTGAAATAAGAGCCTCAACTCTAGCTATTATCATGAAGTCATTATTTTGTTTAGCTTTTTTAGCAGCAATAATTTTTGAGACAAAGTCCTTTTCAGACAACAACTCATTATTTCCATTTTCAAGTAGACTATTTTGTTTTGGAAAAGTTTTATCTTCAATACATATTGCAGCTATTCCTGCGTTTTCATATTTTTTAACCATATGGCTGACATTATTAGGACCACCATATCCTGTATCACAATCAGCTATTACAGGAATTTGACAAGTTTCAGTCATATTTGATGCAGCATCAAAAAATTCAGTCATTGTTAAAATACTTGCATCTGGAACAGCTCGAGTTGCAGATATTGCAAAACTCCCAGCCCAAACTGCATCAAAACCGTGCATTTCAACTAATTTGGCTGACATCGAGTCAAATGCTCCTCCCACTCTCACAATAGATTTAGATTTTATTTTTTGCCTCAAAATCTCAGATTGCAACATTACTCTTAATCGGAACTATTCAACTTATAAAAAATATACTACAAACTATGACTATTTTCCATATAAGAAATAATGAATTTTCAACTTTGATAGCTGTTAAATAATTACACTAAATACAAAAGGAATTAAAGAAAATGAAAATTAGATCAGTAAAAATAGGGAAAAAAATTATTGGGGAAGGTTTCGGTTGTTATGTAATTGCTGAAATTGGGTCTAATTTTGATGGAAAGTTAAGTAAAGCCAAACGACTTGTTAAATTAGCTAAAGAATCTGGTGCGGATGCAGCAAAATTTCAAAGTTTTATTACAGAAAAGATTATTTCGAAAAGAGGATTTGAAAATAAATCTTCATTCCAAAGTAAATGGAAAAAATCAGTTTGGAATGTCTATAAAGATGCTGAACTACCACTTTTATGGCATAAAGAATTAAGCCGATATGCAAAAAAGATCGGAATTGATTTTTTTTCTGCCCCATATAATTATGATGCAGTTGATTTACTTGTGAAGTTAAATGTTCCTGTAATAAAAATTGGTTCAGGAGAAATTACAAACTTAGAATTTTTGAAATATGTTGGAAAAACTAAAAAACCAATTTTGTTGGCAACTGGTGCAAGTACAATCGACGAAATTACAGAAGCAATTAATGCAATAAAGGCAACAGGAAATAATAAAATTATTTTAATGCAGTCAACAACTCAGTATCCTTCTCCTATTAATCAGGCAAATGTTAAAACTGTATTAACATTAAGGGAAAAATTCAGATTAAATGTTGGATATTCAGATCATACTCTTGGTGATCTTGTCATACTGTGTGCGACATCAATGGGTGCGCATGTGGTTGAGAAACATTTTACAATAAACTCTAGAGATAAGGGCCCAGATCATACTCATTCAATGAATCCTGAAGAATTTAGAAATATGGTTAATAAAATTAGGCTACTAGAGGCTGCAATAGGAGATGGAATGAAGAAAATTGAAAAATGTGAAAAAACCACAAGAATTATTCAAAGAAGAGGAATATGGACTATAAATAAAATAAAAAAAGGTGATAAATTCTCGAAGGAAAATATTGATTGCCTGAGACCGGTTTCAGGTTTACCAGCTAGTAAGTTCTCACATGTATTAGGAAAAAAAGCTAAGAAGAATCATAAACCATTTCATCCATTAACAAAAAACGATTTGTGAAAAATGAAATATTTCTTTGGAAAAAAACTAACTGATGATTTCATCAAGGTAAAATTGGCATCAGAAAATAAAGAAATGGTAAAATCCGCAAGAAGTTTTGCAAAAATTTCTAATCTTAAACAGAATTATTGTTTTATTTGTGGTAGTAAGAAGGCTAGAAAAGAATGCACATGCTACACAATTAATTATCTTAGATGCCTCAAATGTAATCACGTTTATGTTGATAGACGAATTTCAGATAAAGATATTACAAAATATTATTCAAAAAATAAGAATTATTCCTTAACCACATATGCAAATAAAACTGATTTAAAATTAAGAGAGAAAATAGTCTTGCCAAAAATTCAATTTGTTAAAAAATTTTCCAAAGGAAAAAATTGGTTAGATGTTGGTTCAGCTGATGGTTCAGCTGTTTCTGCGATTTCTAAAAATGATTTTCATGTTCAAGGAATAGAAATTAGTGAAAATTCTAGAAAATTTGCAAAAAAATTCAGAAATATTGATCTCTACCCAAAACCCCTAGCCCAATTTTTTAAAGAAAATAAGAAAAAATGGAATATAATTTCATTTTTTGGTGTTTTGGAACACTTACCAGAACCTATGACAGCATTAAAAATTAGTAATAAATTATTATCAAAAAATGGTATTATTGTTCTCGCGGTTCCTAATTATGATTCCATTTCTACTGATGTTTTAAAATTAACGCAAACGCCGAATCGTCACCTAATTCCTTATTCACATATTATGTTATTTTCAAAGAATTCTTTAGAACAAAGTTTAACTAAATCTGGATTTAAGCCAATTGCATTATGGTGCTATGGAATGGATACAATAGAATTGTTCAAACATGTAAAGACACATAAAAAAATCTCTTCAAAGATCAAGATAAATAAATTATTTAAGAACATTAATGAGTTACAGAAAATTTTTGACAGTTTGCTAAGGGGCGATGAATTTTTAATAATTGCAAAAAAAATTCAAGACAAGTGAGTTTCTTGATTGAGCTAAACATAACTTTAGAAAATATCTACTGAAATATGAAAAAAATTCTTTATTATATTACAGATGGAGGAAAAGGTCATGCAACAAGATCAATTGCAATAATTAGGGAGCTATTAAATCAAAATTTTGAAGTTGTGGTAAGGAACACAAATTCATTAGAACTTCTCAAAAGATCATTACCAACATGTTCTATAATTTCTGGGAAAACAGATGTAGGAATATCCCTAAATAATGGTATATTTATTGATGAGGAAAAATCAAAAACACAAACTGGTAAATGGATTTCAGAAATAGATAATTATGTAAAAAGGGAGTATGAAAAAATTTCCTCATTAAAAGCAGACTTGATCATAAGTGATATTTCCATCATGCCATTATTAGTTGCTAATAAATTAAATGTTAATTCAATTGCCATTTCTAATTTTTCTTGGTATGATGTACTAAAATTTTTACCTTCTGATCAATTATCAAAAATAAAACTTGCATATGATTTTGCTGACTTAGCTATCCAATTACCAATTGGAACGGATATGGAACATTTTAAAAATAAAAAAAATCTTGGTCTAGCAGCAAGATTACCCACAAAAACTAGAGAGGATTTAAGAAAACATTTTGGTGTGAAGGATAATGAATTTGTGGTTACATTCGCTTTAGGAGGTGAAAACCCAGAAATTAGTTGTACTTTTGGAAAAAATATTAAGGTTTTTTCAATGGATACTAAAGTTTCTGACTCGATAAACTTTACTGACTGTACTCAGTGGACAGAGGGGCAAGAGATAGTTTTGGCATCAGATCTAGTTTTATGTAAAGCTGGATACGGGTTTTTATCAGAATGTATTACAAATGGAATCAAATTCCGCTATGCTTTTGACGAAAATCATATCGAACAGGCTTCTATGTCAGCTGAATTAAAGAAATTAGGAATTAAAGGTAGTATTACGTTAGATGAAATTAATAATTCTCATTTTGATACTGATTTTATACGCTATCAACAAGAAATTAAAAAACAAAAAAATGATGTGCCGAGTATTGCTAAATTAATGTCAGAATTTTTAAAAAATTAGTGATATTAAGTTAAATAAGAAAATATTGTTACATGGAAAAATGTGAATCTGTATCTAATTAGGATATTTCAAATGAATTCTTGTTCATGATAGGAATTCAATAGCTATAGTAATGCCGCAATAATTTTTTCAATATTCTCATCAGACAATGATGGATAGATTGGTAATGAAATGGTATTGTGTACCATATTTAATGAATTTGGGAATTTTGTAGGGTTTTGAGAAAGTATCCATTCATTATTAAGAATTTCAGTAATTATGCCATCATCTTTTAATGATTTTATAGTTTTAATCTGGTTTTTGGTTTTCATTACAGCTCTATATCTAACAGGCTGTAAAACTTGGCTATCCTCTGTTGGCACATCCAAAATATCAAGACCAGCATCTTTGTATTTCCTGAAAATCTTTTCTCTCCTTTCAAGAAAATTTGGTAATTTACGAAGTTGCTCTCTACCTATCGCAGCTTGCAAATCACCCATTTGAAAATTAAATCT
>CETA01044364.1_pt1 | contig 11033 bp, 9 predicted proteins | sample 531251 | NCBI WGS metagenome assembly CETA01 (sample SAMEA2622362, study PRJEB7988) | marine metagenome | biome: marine biome (ENVO:00000447); feature: mesopelagic zone (ENVO:00000213); material: "saline water (ENVO:00002010), including plankton (ENVO:xxxxxxxx)" | depth 380 m
AGGTAAGAAAGAACACATAGGAAAGATTCTAAAAGACCAAGATTTTTAAGAGCGTTACCAGCTTTGAGTGGGTAGTCATAGAAACGCCCTTTATAAAAAATACGACTCATTCTAGGCCGTAATAGGAAATCTCCTTCGTCAAGAATTTCATGCCAAAGGTCAGAGACCATAGGTACCTTTGTGAAGAATCGGTGACCACCTATGTCGAAACGCCAACCATCTCTCACTTCAGTTCGACTAATACCTCCAACGACAGAGTCGGCTTCCAGGATTGTGCTTTTTATGCCATATTTTCCGAGATGATAAGCCGCGGTAAGTCCTGCTGGTCCAGCCCCGATAATAATCGGTTCAATGTTTTCATTGTTATTAATAGTCACTAATACGGATCATAGAAGCCTAAAAGGGATAGAGAGGAAAATAAGTGAAAATTTACTTCTCTTTGCCGGAGATATTTGTCTAACTCATGTACGGGTACGATTTACTTGTGACTGAAAAACTTGATTTGCAACAAAGCATGTTTTGGATAATCGCCATGATGGGAATTCTATTTGGCGCTATTTTTAACTTCTTGCCCATGACACCTCTTTGGCTTGACGAAGCTCAGTCGGCTTCTCTCGCGGGAGAGGGTTTCTCTTCTCTTTTGGATGCTCTTCGACACGATGGACATCCTCCCCTTTATTACTTTCTTTTAGGGATTTGGGCGGATTTATTTGGTGATTCAGACTTTGCCTTAAGGGCTTTTTCCGGTTTTCTTAGCTGCTTAGTAATTGTGATGACTTGGTTTACCGCCCGTATGCATATGGGTAAGAGGGAATCACTAATTGCTGCTTCCTTAATTGCAGCAAGCCCCTTTTCGATTAGATATGCAACTGAAGTTCGTATGTATTCTTTACTAATTTTTTTATTGCTCTGCGCTTATTTAAATTTCTATAGGGCTACGCAAAACTCAAAGAGTAAAAACAAATTTCTTTATGCATTAACCCTCGCTTGTTTGCTATTGACCCACTACTGGTCTCTTTTCTTTGTTTCGGTAGTAATAATTTCACTTTTGACTAAAGCTAAAAGAAGTTCTGGTGAAGAAAACAAAAATTACAAATCGTTAATAGCTTGGAGCGTGGGCGCCTGCATTCCTTTTATTTTTTGGTTACCAGTTTTCTTCGAACAGCTGGAACATACAGGAACCCCTTGGTCTAAAGCTCCAAGACCAACGGTCGTTCTGGCTTTGACCTTAGAAGCTTTCGGTGGGGGAAAAGGGTCAGAGGCATTGCTGGTGGCAGTGGCACTTTCTTTGCTGGTAGCACTTGGAATTTTCACGCGAATTAATGAAACAGGTTCCGAATTGAAAGTTGGTTTAAATGAACTTTCTTGGTTGAAGCAGATTTGTCTTATTTCTACTTGCACAATGCTTCTTGGGGGGACAGTAAGTCTTTTAACAGACACGGCGTTTCAAGGCAGGTATGGGGTTTTCTTCTTCCCCTTTGCAATCTTCGCTTCTGCTGTTGGATTATCGCGTTTACCACCGAAGGTGGCTCTTTCACTCCTCACAGTTTTTTTACTGCTTTGCTCCGTTTCAGTTGCTAGAGAACTTTCAAGAGACCGAACCCAACTTGGAGAGGTAGCTGATGTTGTTATCAGTGAAGGAAAGAAAGGAGACACGGTTGTTTTTTGCCCTGATCAGTTAGCTCCAGCGGGAAACAGAATATTGGGCAAGAAGTATGAATTTTTTGCTTACCCTTCTTTAGAAGGAGGGGAGAGGATTGACTGGTATGACTACAAGGAACGAAATTTAAATTCATCGCCACCGCTCTTGGCGGAAAAACTTTTAGCTAGACACACTGGTGGGCAAAATATCTGGCTTGTGTGGATAGATGGGTTCGAATCCTTTGAAAAGCAATGTAGTTCATTTAGATCAGAATTGAATAAGCGATTAGGTGCAGGGGAAACTCTAGTAAATGCTGACGGTGATGAGTATTACAATCCGGCGAATCTTGTTCGATATGACAGTAACAAGTGATGAAACCTGGGCGAATCAAATCGGTTAAACAGATGATCGGTACTAGTTTTCGCCAAGAGGTGCTCTCGGTTTTGCCAGCATTTGTTGTCTCGAAATGCCTTGTCCTCTTGGCTTGGTTATTAAGTAAATTATTTTCAGGCACTTTTGACTCTCCAAACGGGGAGAGGATTAATCGAGGCTTGATGGCATGGGATGGGGATTGGTATGCATCTATTGTCACAAATGGTTATGACGATGTACTCATAGAAGGGATTCGGTTTTTCCCCGGTTATATATTTGCTGGTCGTTTCTTCAACTCCTTTATCCCAGGATCTGCTGCCGTTTCTTTGATTCTTATTGCAAATATTGCCTCCTTAATAACCTTGATGGCCATCAAAAAACTGGTTCTTATTGAAAAAGGTAGCGAGGAGCTGGCAAAACGATCTGTCTGGCTACTCTCTGTTTTTCCATCCGCTTTTGTACTTACGTGGGCTTATGCTGAAAGCCTTTTCTTAGCTCTTAGTATTTTTTGTTTCGTAGCCCTTCGAAAAGAACAATGGAAGATCGTTATTTTTTGTTCATTTGCAGCAGCTTTAGTAAGGCCTACTGGCTTGCTACTCACTATTCCAATATTCTGTGCAATTTGGGAAAGTTGGAAGATTAATCAAAGAAAGATGTCGTTCCAGCCGATAGTTGCTTTAATAAGTGGACCTGTTGGCAGTGGGATATACATACTTTGGGCTTCACTCCACTTTGATGAACTTTTTGCCCCCATAAAGGCGCAAGAGTCTTTTAGGGGTAGTTTTGTGGATCCATTTTCTAGAGTTATCAAAGGGGTAAGCCGCGTATTAACTGGCACTTCAGCAACGGAAACCTTGCATATTATTTCTGCTTTGCTGTTGTTGTTTCTGTTGGTAAAACTTTTTAAAGATTGGCCCTTAAGATACGGACTTTTTTCGAGTAGTTGCATGGTGGTAGCACTTGGAGCTGAGAATATTAATAGTCTTGAAAGATATGCATTAAACGGCTTTCCGATAATTCTGAGCGTATTACTGTTGGTCAGTCAACCAAGACTTCGACTCGCTGTCCCATTTGTTTCAGCTTTCTGCATGGTTTCATTGTGTACGTTTGCATGGTTGGGGGTCTACGTTCCTTAAGATCATTATGTTCAGCAAGGTGGTTTTTCGTTATTCCAGCGGTCACCAGTGAAAAACTTGTAGACAAGCTCTTTCGCGCATTTATCGTTTAATGAGGGGGCATGTGTCCAATTTTCTCTTTGTACTAAAATAGAATTTGGCAAGATTTCTTTTGTCTTTAAGGACCAGGAGGCTGGTGTTATTGGATCAAGTAGTCCTGAAAGTATTAGAGCTTCCGTCTCGAAGGATTGAGGAGAGTGTTTCCTCATGGGGATTTCACCAGGAATCCAAATTGCACAGATTTCCTGGAGAACTTCTTCTCTTTTGCTCAGAGCTTCAGCTAGAGGTGTCGAGTATTGCTCAATGAGAGGGTTGTTTTTTGGAAGTTCATCTAGACACTCTGATGAGAATTGAGCTCCTTCACTTAATTCATCTCCCTTTGAATATCCAGCAACATTAACTGCCAAAAGAGAGTTCATCGCTTCTGCCATTCTTCCATTTAGCGCTAGCATCACAGCTTTCGTAACAGTACTTTTTCCATTCGGATGAGCGAGAGTGTTAACTAATTCAAATGCAAATGTCGAATCATCAACAGAAATGGTGTTTTCAGAATCTGAAAACATAATCGGATCCTTATTGAGTCGAGTTAGCAAGTTGTTGAGACATTCAGACATAAGGCTTCGCGTGTGTGGGCAGTCAGAGGCTTCTTGACTCAAAAGTGACAGATCACACTCATTTATTTTTTGACAGTTGTTAAGGGTGAGATTTATTGCACGTTCCGACTCGGAAGGTAAAGAATCATAAGCCGCCACATGGCTAGGAAGAGGTGAATCAAGAACAACGCTATTCACCGCCTCATCGTCTATTGAAAGTAACTCGAGCGCTATTCGCGAGCCGAAAGAAATGCCGTACAGATTCCATTTCTTAATTCCTAAAGAAACCCTGAGTTGAACGATGTCTTCAGCAATTTCTTTTACCTGATACGAGGAAAAATCAATCCCTTCTAAAGAGAGTCGTGTCTTACATGCTGAAATAGAATTTTCGTTTAAACCCTGATCAACTTCCCAGCAGTCGAGAGATGGTTCAGACTCGCCTGAACCTTTTTGATCGACCAAAATCAAGTCATGTGAATTAAGTATTTTAGAACGCGGCGTAAGCCATATATGTCGATCAAAAACCGATCTCCCCCCTGGCCCACCATGAAGGAAAATAATTGGTTCATGTTCAGCATTTGGAGATTCCAGAACGGCAAAAGCTGTACTTGAATCTCCTGTCCTGTGCTTGTAACAGTTGACTGTCACTTGCGTCGGTACTGCCTCTCCTGGGCAGTTTTCAGCGATTTGATCAATATTCTCGAGTGGTTTTTTGGATGACCCGCAAGAAATGGTAGAAATCAAGAAAAGTAACGTTAAGAAGCTTAAAGTAAGCCTAGTTTTCACTTTTAAAAGGTACCTCGGTAGAAGACAAGCTAGTTAGATGTTCAAAAATTGGCTTTAGTGTCACAGGTGTTTGTCAATCTATAAGTATGAACTTTAAAGAAACAGAAAATAAGTTATTAATTGATTGTGAAAAGTGTGTGAAACAAGAATCACAGCACTGTGGAGACTGTGTGATTACTTTTTTGTGCAGGGATGCTGATTCAACAGCAGTGATAATTGATCTTGATGAATACAGATCTATTAAGGAGATCGCAGATGCAGGCTTGGTGCCTCCGTTGCGCTATTCCGAGGCGATTAGGGTTTTTTAACGTTCCAAGCTAATAAAATTCCATTATGAGTGTTGAGTTGAACAATAATTTGGGTGGCGACTATTTTGAAAAGATTTCAGACCTAGCATCAGAATTAGGCTTAGTTGCATTGGGCGTTACTAATGCAGAACCTTTTACGGAAACACGTACTGAAATAGAACGAAGGAAAGAAAAAGAACTTCATGGGGGAATGCAGTTTACTTTTCGAAATCCTGAACGTTCAACCACACCAAAAATGATAATGAGCGACGCAAAGTCTTTGATTGTAGGAGCTCTGAGAACCCCGGCTCCGCGCCTTGAAAAAGTACACACTGAAGCAGTAAGAATAGCGGCGTATGCACGGAAGGATTATTACAGTCTTCTTCGTGATGCTCTTACTGTGATTGCTGAAATACTGAAAAAAGATGGCTGGAAAGCACAAGTTGTTGCAGATGAAAATTCCTTAGTTGATCGTGCAGCGGCTATTCGAGCAGGCATCGGATGGCATGGCAAGAACGGTAATGTTTTAATTCCTGGACAGGGAAGTTGGTTTGTTTTAGGTTCGATTGTAACGAATGTTGAACTTCCGTTAAGTAAAAAAGTTCAACAAGATTGTGGTGTTTGTAACCGCTGTATAGATAGCTGCCCGACAGGGGCAATCATTGAGCCGGGAGTAGTGGATGCTAGAAAATGCATAGCGTGGCTTGTGCAAGCTCCTGGAATAATTCCACATGAGTATCGAGAAAGTATTGAGCATCGTATTTATGGTTGTGATGACTGTCAGGAAGTATGTCCGGAAGGAAGAGAGGAGCGCAATTTTGAAGAAGATTTAGATATTGAAGCAGACTATCTTGCAGCAGAAATATTAGAAGCTGAAGATCAAGAGCTCTTAGAACGTTTCTCTTCTTGGTACATAGCAGAGAGGAATCCTCGATATTTGAAACGCAACGCTCTTGTTTCAATTGGGAACTCCAAAGAAACTGAGAATGAGCTATTTAAATCTCTCTTAATGAAGTACTTGTTTAACTCTGATCCTTTATTAAGAAGCCATGCAGCATGGGCGAGTATTCGCTTAGGTCATAAAGAACTTGTAGACCTAGCAAAGAATGATTCTGACCCTCTAGTTCTAAAAGAAATTATGCTGGCTGAGGTGGAGGGTTTTATATGAGAAGGCACGTACTGATCACAAATGACTTCCCGCCGAAGGTAGGAGGAATTCAGTCGTATCTGTGGGAGTTGTGGCGACGGTTACCCGCTGAAGATTTTTATGTTTATACCACACCTTTCCAGAGTGATAGAGAGTTTGACTCCGAACAACATTTTCGAACAGTTAGATCCACTAATAAGGTCTTACTTCCTACTCCCAATATCAATAGAAACGTACAAAAATTACTAAAAGATATTGAGGCTGAATTAATAGTTTGGGATCCGGCATTCCCACTCGCTTTATCAGCTCCAAGGAGTCGGATACCATATGCGCTTGTTCTTCATGGGGCGGAATTAGCAATTCCTGGAAAGATACCCATTGTTAAATCACTTTTAGCTAACACTCTAAAAAAGGCCTCTTTAGTTATTTGTGCAGGAAATTACCCAGCGGAAGAGGCTGAGAATACAGCAAAACAAAGTTTACCTATAGCGATTATTCCACCTGGTGTTGATGTTGAAAGATTCCGTCCAGCATCTTCCTTAGAGAAAGAGAAAATACGAAAAGATTTTGAAATCCCGAATGCTTCTCCTGTGCTCCTTGCGCTCACTCGTTTGGTGCCTAGAAAGGGAATAGATGTTTTGATAGAGGCAGTCAAAATTCTTAAGAAAGATTACCCCGAATTATTATTGCTGATTGGTGGAACTGGTCGCGATCTTCAAAGATTAAAAGATTTAGCGAAAGATTCAGAAAAGAGCATCAGGTTCCTTGGGGAAATTTCGGAAGGGGTACTCCCTGAGTTATACAGAGCGTCCGATATTTTTTGCATGCCATGCCGTTCGCGTTGGGGTGGATTAGAACAAGAAGGTTTTGGAATAGTTTTTTTGGAAGCAGCAGCATCAGGTATTCCTCAAATTGCGGGAAAAAGTGGAGGATCGGCAGACGCTGTTTCAAATAATGAAACGGGTCTCATTATTGACAACCCTAAAGATCCACGACAATTGGCGAAATTAATAGAAACCCTCTTACAGGATTCAGAAAAATTAGAACGTATGAGTATGAATGCGCGTAAACGCGCTGAAAATTATTTTTCTTATGATCAACTCTCAAAAAGTCTTATCGAGGCACTAGATTCCGCAACTCTTCAGTAGAATTTTATATGGAGGCAATATGAGTGATCATGCAAATCAGAGAAGGATAATCAGAGCTTCTCCACAGAGATGTTTTGACATGGTGTCAGATGTGGAAAAACTCTCTGAGTGGACCGATGATATTAAAGAGGTAAAAGTTTTGGTTAGGGACGATAATGGTCGCCCTGGTGATGTTTCATTTCGTGCGGCGGCAATGGGGAGAAGCACTAATTACACACTTAGATATAGCTATGGTTCGAATCCACTTAGGATCTCATGGCGCTTGATAGAAAGTGATTTAATTCAGAGAATGAATGGCGACTATGAATTTCATCCCTCTGGTGAAGATGCTACCGAAACTGAAGTTGTCTATGACCTGGATGTAGATTTACTAGTTCGTTTGCCAGGTTTCGTGAAAAGACGGGCGGAAAGCAAAATAGTTCATGCAGCAGTCGATGACTTAAAAGAAAGGCTCGAGGCTAAAAGTAGATAATAGCAGTAAGTTAGAAAGAACTTTTAAGTTCTAATCCTGCTTCTATTTACTGCGTCAAGCCAACTCTCATAGAGTTTGTCAGGAAGAGGGCTATTAACATCTGGTAAAAATGGCTCATCCCCCTTCCATAAGGTCTCAATTTCCTCTAATGATTCCCATATACCAGATGCCAATCCGGCGAGGTAAGCGGCGCCCATAGCAGTTGATTCAGTGTTGGAAGAACGGATCACAGGAATTTTCAGTTGATCGGCTTGGAATTGCATTAGTAGATCCATTACCGAAGCCCCTCCGTCTGCTTTTAATTTTTCTGGAGTTAATGTGCCGTTCTTTTTTATCGTTTCGAGGACGTCGCGAGTTTGGAAAGCCATCGATTCAATTGTTGCTCTTGCAAGTTCAGCTTTTCCAACTCCACGCGTGAGGCCAGCAATGATTCCACGAGCATCAGGATCCCACCAAGGGCTACCTAAGCCTGAAAAAGCAGGGACTATAACTACACCTCCGTTGTTCGGAGAAGTCATAGCTAGTTGTTCTAGTTCTGAGGAGTCTTTAATTATTCCGAGTTCGTCACGTAGCCATTGAACTGTTGCCCCTGTCGAAAAAATTGAACCTTCGACTGCATACGTGAGAGGTGATTCAGAGTTCAATTTCCAAGCAACTGTCGTTATAAGCCCGTCATTGATTGGAGGTGTTCCTTCACCGAGGTTTGTGAGGATAAATGAACCAGTTCCATAAGTGTTTTTAGTGTCACCTGATCTAAAGCAAGCTTGGCCAAAAAGAGAAGATTGTTGATCGCCAATAGCACTTCGAATAGGCACCTCTTTACCTAATGGGCCTTCATTAGCTGTCGAGCCAAAGTAACCAGAAGTAGAGCGAATCTCAGGAAGCGAATCAATAGGAACGGAAAACATGTTACACAATGAATCGGACCATTGTCCTTTCTTTAGGTCGAACAACATACTCCGAGAGGCATTTGAGGGTTCAGTTGCGTGAACTTTTCCGTTAGTGAGTTTCCAAATCAACCAAGAGTCCACTGTTCCTAAACAAAATTTCTTACCCAAATCCACCGAAGAGGATTTGATCATCCATTCAAATTTTGAAGCAGAGAAATATGGATCTAGCACTAGACCAGTTTTCGCCCTGATTTCACTCAGACAGCCTTGTCTTATTAACTCTTGACAGCGTTCGGTTGTCCTGCGGTCTTGCCAGACAATTGCATTATGTAAAGGTGTCCCTGATTCTTGGTCCCAAATGATGGCAGTTTCACGTTGGTTTGTTATTCCAAGGGAAACAACTTCATGTCCCATTTTCTCAATTTGTTCTGAAACTTCCTTTAGTGTGTTAGCTGCGGCTAGCCAGATTTCTTCCGGATCATGTTCGATGAGACCAGGTTCTGGATATATCTGCGTGAATTCTTGCTGTGAGGTGGTAAGAATTTCACCAGATGGATCCACTGCTAGTGTTCTAACACTCGTAGTGCCTGCATCTAAAGCTAGAACTACCTGCAATTTTACCCCTTCCTTATTTAGGAGAAATCTTCTTCGCTCATAAAACTCGCGTAATTGCTGCATAGTACAGGAGCACCCTCTTCAGGGGGGTCTCCGTCAGTAACGGGTGCATTTATGGCTTCAAGCGAATCATTTTGTCTAACCATAATTTGCACGAAAGAAATGTCCGCACCTGCTATTAATTCAGAGGCCGTGCAGACAAGCATGGCAAAAGCAAGACGGTTGCTCTTTGAATCGTCTTGGGGAAAACCATCGAGACTGTCTAGGTGCACTTCCAGTAAAGTATTTTCAAGAATAGCGCCAATGACTTTGCTACCCTCAGCAAAAGGTGAAACGAGCTGTGTTTCTTGTTCAGTTAAAGTAGGACCAGCCAATACTTGATCCAATATGACGTTTATTGATCCATCTCCGGAGATTTCGCGATTTACCGGCTCTAGTTTCATTTCTCCGTCTGGATTGGCCTTCGCTAGAAAAATTTTAACTGTTTCCTTGGGAGCGGGGGGTTGAGTAGTCGTTGAAGCGGGTGGCAGAAGAGCGTCTGGCAAATTTGAGGAAAGATCTCTTGGGCTATCGTCGAGAGGAATACTGCAGGCAGTCATCAAAGAGAGAAATAACAACAGAGCAAGAGTAGATAAGTTCTTTTTCATTATAGTTCCTCTTTTGTCGTGGGTAATTCGATTACAAAGCGGGAACCTGTCTCTGATTCTGTTGCTTTTAGATTTTCTACCCATACTTTTCCTCCGTGGAGTCGAACATCCTCTTGTACAAGACTCAGACCTAGACCTGTCCCTCCATCATCGCCGCGCTGACCGCTACTTGAACCTCTTGAAAAACGGTCAAAAATAATTTTCCTCTCTTCTGTTGAAATTCCAGGCCCGGCGTCCTCTACGGCTATTTCAATTGAATTTTCATTTGTTGAAACTTCTATCACGGTAGGACCGTTTCCATAACGGTGAGCATTGTCTATAAGGTTGGAGAGAGCTCTCGCTAAACGTCTCTTATCAACATTTATGACCAGGGAGTCTGCTCTTGCAGGAAGCATGTAACTGATTGAAGTATCGTTCCTCGTGGCAGCTTGTATGAACTGAGCGACATTGACTTCTTCGAGTTCCAGAGAGGCAGCACCAGCGTCATAACCGGAGATTTCGAGAAGTTCAGAGACGAGGCGATTAAATCGTTCCAGATCGCGTGATAACAGGTCGAGTGCAGTTTGAGACCTTTTGGAGAGTTCATTCTTTCTAGACTCTAGGACTCCAACACTTGCCTTAAGTGTGGTTAAGGGGCTCCTCAACTCGTGGCTCACTTCAGAAGCAAAGCGCGCATCCCGATGAATGCGCTCTTCAAGAGCTCTAGCCATTTCATTGAATGATTCCGATAGTCGATCTAGATCAGGATCACTTTGTCGAATCAACCTTGTGTCTAGACGCCCACCAGCTATAGCTTCTGCTGCTTCCCTCACATTTCTAAGCGGTCGTAATGTGCGTCGACTTATCCACCAGCCCAGAAGTGCAGCAAGAGAAGTGACACCTGTTCCTGCCCCGAAAAGAATTATACTCAGGTCATCGAGTGTCTCTTCTAGATCAGTTAGATCAACTATAGCGAAATATGCTGCATCGAATACTTGAAGTGGAATTCCTAAAACAAGACGAGTTTTGCCATTAATTTCAGCTCTTAACTGGCCGGCTTTAAGTTCTGTAACTCGTTCTAAAATATTCTCTGGAATATCGTCCCTGTCTAGTTCCTGTGAAGGGAGCCAGTGAGTACCAATCCTTATCAATCGTTGACTCCCTTCGATTTTTGTCATTGAATCTACAATTGAGGGCAGATCTTCTACAGAAGAGTCTGGTGTTAACTGATTTGATAAACGTGTGGCGTTGGACGAAGCAAAAGCTGATGCGGCGGTTTC
>CETA01069887.1_pt1 | contig 10983 bp, 10 predicted proteins | sample 531251 | NCBI WGS metagenome assembly CETA01 (sample SAMEA2622362, study PRJEB7988) | marine metagenome | biome: marine biome (ENVO:00000447); feature: mesopelagic zone (ENVO:00000213); material: "saline water (ENVO:00002010), including plankton (ENVO:xxxxxxxx)" | depth 380 m
CGGCCATTTCAGTTACTCAGATAGTGACGTTCTACGACGATGGTGACGCCTTCGGATGTTTTGCATGTGGTCGACGGCGATGATGCGAGAGCTTTCTGAAGTTCTTCTTCATGGATCTCTACGTCGAGTCCGTAGAGCTCTGTAGCGCACCCGTGGACGGTGCGATTGACGCTGAGGATCTCCCCTGTCGCGTGCTTGATGATATAGACATTCATTGCGATTGGCCTTTCGGTCAGAAGGAATCGAACCATTCAGAACTGAGCGGATTTCCCGGCGCGGTCGTTCGTATGATCGCACAAGGGCTATCCCCGGATACGTGACTCTCTATCCAGTCCACGGGCCCTCCACTAGGACGGCCGGGGTTGAACCAGAGGCTCCTCCCGTCAGTGATCATGACAAGCGATTCGGGTCTTGCGCCTTTCGGCCATCTAGAGGCTAGGGATGCGCTAACGTGAGCCATCTCTGCACATGCCTGCTCCCAGTCGGATTTTTCTCCAGACGTCAGCGGCAGGATCTCAGCTGACCGCCGATCTCCGTCATTGGTCATGCAGAGGATATCGACCGTGAACTTGCGCGGCGGCCGAGATATGCGATCAGTGCGATGAACAATGAGGCATCGTTCTGGCAATGCAGGACGCAGCTCGTTGAGCATGCGATCAACCTTGCGATTGAGCTTTTCATCAAGAGCGGGAGTGGTGAGCCAGGAAGTTTCATTCCAGGGGCTAGGGCTATTACCTTGCGAGAAAGATGTCGGCATAATCGTTCTTCTGGTCTCCGATGACCTTGCACTGGATCAGCGCGGTCTGCCGCGGGCGGATGGATTCGATTCTGGAAGCCTCTACGCGAAGCATTCTCGACATACTGCCGATAAACATTTGATCGACGCCGAGAATGAGCTTGAAGCCAACGTTCGCGAGGACGTCTTCAGAGAAGTGATTGATGGCCTGGGAGGCAAAGATGATGCCCAAGCCAAACTTTCGCGCTTCTCTGATGAGAATGTTGATGATGTGATCAGAATCGTCGTTCACGAAGATCGACGCCTCATCCATGATGATGAAGGTGTTGGGCTGGTCGACTGGCCCCTCTGACTTCTGTTCGTTCCACAGATCTTCGAGCAGAACATCCACGAACATCTGCTGCTCGTCCCTGCCGAGCGAATGGATGTCGTAAACATGAATTCCGCCTCCGCCGGTGAAGTGCGGCGGAGAGTCTTTGAAGATGCCCGACTTGTCGAGATGGTCAATTCGATCGACCAAGCTCGCAAGAGTGGGGATGTCCGTATACCGGAGCAGATCGTTGACCTCGTCTCCGGTTTTCGTGGCATCGATGAAATCGTTATACTGGCCCTTGGCTTTCTCACGCAGCTTTTTCAGCTTGGCGGAGTCCTCAGGGGACAAGTAGTCCAGCGCATGCTTTTCAGCGACGTCGTTATGCGTGCGGAGGACCTGCCGGTTTAGAGACTTGATGGTCTTGTTCAGCTCCTGAAGCGCCTTGAAAGCGTCTCCTCCAGCGCCCGTCATGAGCTGCTTGTATTTATAGAGAGAGTAGCGCTTCAGGTCCGAAATGTTCGGATACACGCCCTGACTACGCGAACGTCCCCGGGCATCGGGATTGTTTCGGGGATCCCACGTTCTCGGATCGCTCGCATCGAAGCCGTTCTTCTCGTAAATGTCTTCAACCAGACGCCGCATGGCCGCTTCCTGGCGAGCGCCAAGCTTGTGCGAAGTCCGATTGATCATGGATATGAAGCCGCGGATGCGACGGTTTACACCACCCGATGCAGGATCAGGATTAACCTTGAGGGGATTAAGACCATAAGGCGAGGTTTCATTGAAGATTGCCCGCTGTTCTTTGTCGATCTTGATGTCGCCATGAACGTCGATGACGATAACCCGCGAGCCATATCCAAAGGCAAGCGCCTCGGCGATCTTGCGCAGCCGGTGCGTTTTACCCACGCCAGAGGCGCCGACGATCAAGCCGTGGCCGTTAATGGTCGCCTCCGGACGCCATTGCATGAGCTCACGCTGACCGCCCTTTTGCGGGGTGACCTCCGTGCCCATCAAGACTGGTTGGCGTTGCAATTCTAGCGGCTCCCTGTAGTGCGCATACCGTTATAGGATGCCTTTTCCCTCCCTCCAAAACGGTCGGGGATATTCTGCTGCAATCCGCAGAATTCCTGAACACTTGCAGATCCTCAAAAAAATTTTCTGGATGGTTGGGCAGGTTGGCTTGTGCGTCCTATAAGCGGTAGCCAATGGCCTTTTGGCTCTTGGTTAGGGAAGCGAATGTTTTGGACGTGGAGAATTAAATGAAGCGCTCACTGGTTTTGGTCGCAGCATCTATGGTGTCCTTGCTGGCGCTTACTGACGTTGCTGCGGCTCAGTCAAATCCGTTCGTTCCCCAGAACCAAGGCGGCCTTACGCGCCGTCAGGTCGAGGAAATCGTCCGACAGCAGCAGGCTGAACAGGCCGCACAGCCTTCGGCGCAGCAGCCCGCTATGCCGGGCGCTCCGGGTTCGCCCCAGCCGGCGACGGATGGAATTCCTGCTCAGCCTAATGGCACGCCCGGTGGAAGCCCGGTTGCAGGCGCTGGCGTTCCCGGTGCTGCAGGGGTCACAGCAGTGGTTGCCGCTGAAGATCCGGTTGCTGCACTGATTTCGGAAGGTGGTAGCTTTGTCGGCTGCGTTCGAAATGTCCCTATCTTCAGAGACAGCGTGGGTCGGCGGATTTACTTCACGACCAGTGAACTCAAGGCAAGCGACGCGATCAAGCGTTACGCTCGCTGCTGACGTCGGAATCAACGGAGAATTATGATGAAGGTGAAGTCGATGTCGGGCATGCTTGCTCGCTTGGTTACAGGAACCGCTCTGGCTGCAATGATTGCGATGCCGGTCGCAGCTCAGGCGCAGGACCGGGGACGCGAAAGTCGTGGCCCTACCACGTTCCCGCAGACGGAACGTGACTATGATGCCGTGTTCTCCGGTCGTCCTGCGGTTCAGCGTATCCGTGTTCCGGGTGGCCTCTTCGTTTCGAAGCCGACCAACGATCTGGCGCCGCAGTCATTGCTGGCCAAGCAGATCGAGATCGACATCCGCTCGGAGATCCCGACGCTGTCTGATCTGCAGATGCTTCTCGAAGTTGAAGGCATCAACATCACCATCGACTACAACTCCCTGTATGAAGCCGCACAGCTTTCAGGCGAGGTTGGCTCCTTCACGGCTGCCTCGAAGTATCAGGAAGTTGCCAATTCAGTCAGCGGCGGAACGGGTGTCCAGAGCAATGGCTTTGGCGGCCGCTTCGGCAACAACCAGTTCGGCAATAACCAGTTCGGCAACAACAACGGCGGCAACGGCGGAAGCCCGAGTCCTAACGTGACGGTGGAAGGCTCCGCTAGCGAAGGTGTTGGAGTTCAGCAGGCGCCGCAGCAGGTCCAGCAGACGGCCGAAGGCGGCCGTCCCGCGATCTACAATCGCATTCTTCCCTTCCGGTATTTCCGGGGAACGGTGGGCGAGTTGATGCGCCGCCTCGAGAATACCGGCAATATCGCCGTGTGGTATCAGAACGGTATCGTCGTGGGCGGCATGCGTCGCTACTCGGTCTCGCTTCTCCAGCAGCAGGACATCATCCAGTCGGTGGTGAACGAACTGCAGAACCTTGGCGCCACGCAAGTCGTGGGCTCTGTTGGCGCCGGACAGCTGTTCTACTCGGCGCCGCCGCGGACCAACAACGAAATCATCGAGCCTTATCTCCGTCGGATTTCGGGCAACCTTTCGGAAGTGACTCTGCAGGTTGCCCTGGTGACCGTTGCGATGTCGAAGAGCGATGAGCGTGGCTTCGACTGGTCTGCCTTGAACTTCGGGTTCGGGACCAATGTGACTGCGCAGAGCGATTCGTCGGGCGGCGGACTTGGTGGTGGTGAAAATGGCGGGACCGATGGCGGGACCGGCCAGAACACTGGCCTCAGCAATGGCGTCTTCACACTGAACACCAATCAGTTCGCAGCGAATCTCGGCGATGTGTTCGGCATCGACCGTATCCTGTCGATCACCGGTGCGATCAACTTCCTTTCGCGGATGGGCGATACCTCAGTGGCGCAGAACGTCGAGCTGCGCACGCTCTCGGGTTCTCCTGTCATCCTGCGTTCCGGCGAGGACATTCCTTATGTGTCGGGTGTCGGATCGAACTTTGCCGGCGGCCTCGGCGGCGGGGTTGCACAGAATACGCAGACTCAGCGTCTGGGCACGGGCCTGACGCTGAATGTCGATCCGCGCTATGACCACACGTCGGGCATCGTGACCATGGATATTGGTCTGAAGCTCGTCGATCTGGTTGAATTTGTCCAGCTTGACGCAGGCGATCAGATCGGAACCCTGACCCAGCCGCGCACGAGGGAGCAGGGTGTCAATTCGATCATCCGGGTTCCGGCCGGTCAGACGACCATCCTTGGCGGCATCCGTCGTGACTTTGAATCGGATCAGAAGACTGGTCCGTTCGGTCTCTTCGGCATCGGTTCACGCAGCAAACAGCACGAGGTGTTCTGGCTCTTCGCGATCGTTCGACCGGTAGTAACCGTTTATGAAACGGCTGATTCCCCGGTGGCACCGCGCTCGATCCTCGACACTCGCACGACGGTCAACCCGTATGACGAAGGAAGCTACGGCGTTTCTGGTGTCCGCGGTCCTGCAGTGCCTGTTGCAGCAGATCCGACGACGACCAATGACGGCGGCGTTCCGACATATTACGGTCAGGGCGGAACTACTCCTGCCAACCGTATGCCTGCCGGCGTGACGACGGCATCGCCTCCTGCGCCGAGGAATGTCGTGGTTCCGGGTGCTTCGACCTCGCCGGAAGTGAACCCCTATATTCCTGAAGGCGCTGTTCTTCGCGATCCGGGCGCCGCAGGTCCAGGCTATCAGGTGACGACACCGACACCGAATCCGGCTCCGGTGGGTCGCGTAAACACGCCCCAGGGTTCCGCTCCGGTTCCTGCTTACCCTGTGTCACCGCCGGAACAAACGGTCGCAGGGGTGCAGCCCAGTGGATCGTCGGTAATTCCGGACGCTGGAACGATGCAGAATGGCGCAGCTGTTCCCGTGGTAGATGGTCAGCCGGTGACGAACAACTCGAGCATCCAGACTGTCGATCCTGACGATGTAATCGAAACTCCCCGTAGGTCCTTCATCAGGCCGATGGATCAGAACGAAAAGGACGACTGAGATGGGTATCTTCGGAAAGGGCAAGAAGGACAAGGCTGACGCCAAGCCGCGCGGCCTTGGTCGCTCTACTAGCCCTGCGGGGAAGGAGGATGACGGTGAACTCATGATCGTCGACGCTGTTGACGATCTCGATGACGATACCGTTATGGGTGAGCCGCAAGAGCGCGGATTGTCTGACGAGATCATGGAGATCGATCGGATGGACCGCCATGAAATCGACGAGGAGCTTGCAGCTCGTCCTGACAAGCCAAAGAAGCGCGGTCTGTTCGGGGGCAAAGCCAAGCCGGCGAAGTCTTCACCGGCAGAGCGCTCCGGTCCTGTTGCAGAGGATGAGGTGAAAAAGGCGAAGAGCGCCAAGAAGCCCTCCAAGCGCAGCAAGGACAAGGCGAAGAAGGAAGCGGACGAAGCTCGCGAGCTTGCAACGCGTCTGTCTGTCTTGGTGGAAATCGAAGAGCTTCCTGGCGTGACCAAGGAAGATGCGATTGATACGGCACGTCATCAGGCGCTCAACCACAGCGAGCGTCCTTCGAACTGCTATTTCAACGTGCTCAAGACACGCAGCGGATATCTTATCGAAGTGCAGGAAGGCGTGGGTCGCTCGTATCTGCCTTCGGTATATCAGCTGGCGATGGACAATCCGGGTCGGGTTATCGTGGTGCCGATGGTCCGTCGCAAGATGACTGTCGTCTACTCGCCGAGAACGGATTCCTTCGACGCCCAGATCTTGGGCGAAGATGTGGAAGCACCTGAAGTCAATGGTGAGAAGCCGTTGATGGCGAAGCGTGGCCCTGCGATGACGCCGGTTTTCAAGCAGTATCAGCAGTGGTTCCTGACAGGTATGATCACGGCAGGCATTGGTGCAGTAGCACTGCTGTCTTCGCTCGCTTTCTATGCCTTCGATCCGGATGCAAAGGTTCCGCCGCAGTGGCGGACGACCAATGTCGGGCAGCTGCCAGTGATGCAGTGGAATCAGCTCTCGGGTGGATCTTCCGACTCCTATGTCGTCCGGCTGGAATATCAGGATGGCCAGTGGCGCGTTGTTCGTCAGACGACGTTCGCGCAAGTCGAGGTAAACGCGGTGGATGATAGCACTGGCGGCCAGCAGATCACGGGGGGACGCATCGAAGGCCCCGGCGCTCCGGATGCGAATGGCCAGCCGAGCGCGCCTGGTCCGCAGCCCGCGCCGCAACCACAGCCACAGCCTGGTCAGCCCGAACTGCCGGCAGGCATGACTCAGCCTTAATGGAGATAAGACGATGAAATCGTATCTACTTCCCGAGCAGCGCCGCACGATCGGTGTCGTGCTCTTCGTTGTCGGGCTCCTGTGTTTGGGCATGTCTGGCGTTATGGTTAGCCTGATCTCGTCTGCGAGAGCAGAAACAGCTGCACAGTTCTCCCAGCAACAGGAAGGCTGCGCTACACAGCTTCAGGGACTGGGTGGAGAAGTCGAACAGATTCCTGGTCGCATCATCTGGCGCAAGCGCGGTATCGAAGAAGGTCTGGTTCGCATGGGCGAGGCTAGCGTTGTTGCTGTCCTTTGCCCGGGTTGGCGCATGCGCACGGCTTGCATTGGATCGCAGTGCCCGGAAAGCGATGCCATGCGGATCGTCCTCGAGCCTATGAACGAGGAATACTTCGAAGAGCTCCGCGCCGACATGTAAGCGAGGATGCATCCGAAAGACGAAAGGGCGGCCATGAGCCGCCCTTTTTTTCGTTTCTGAAACGGTTTTCGCCGCTGATTCGCGGGATTGATGCCGGCAAATCAATGGAAAACGGATTGTCTCGTCTGGAATAAGCAACTTTATGGATGAAAATTGAAAGTTATTTTCGTCATTTCCGCTTCGTCAATTATCCCGGAATTCTGCGACTTACAAGGGTAACGAAGCGTTAATGTGTTACGCGAAATGTGTAAGAAGCATAAATTTTGAGGATGAACGTGTTGGCTTCCCGCCGCCTTTCTTTCTAAAAGCCTCATCAGACCTAAGGGGAACGCCCGCCGGTCGGAGCCACGGACCAGACGGTCCTAGAGACGGAAAGGAAAGGGGACGACGCCTTTCCGGCTCGAAATCAAACGCCCACCCCGGGCAAAAGTGCAAGAGGAACTCTTTCAATGACCACCATCATTCTCACGATCATCGGTATTCTGCTCGCAGCTGCTGCGGCCCTGATGGTTATCTTCTACGGCGGCGACGCCTTCAACAGCGGTTCGGTCGGCGCCCAGGCGAACACCTACCAGAACGCCGGCACCAACGTGATCTCGGCCGCTCAGCTGGCTGCTGCTGACGCCGTCGCGTTCGACCTGACGCCTGGTCGTTACCTGAAGGAAGCTCCGGCCCTTCCGAACGGCGCAACCGGCACTCTCGAAGGCACTGCTCCGAACATCAGCTACGAAGTGCCCGTTGCTGGCGACCAGGCTGATGAAGTCTGCGCTCGCATCAACGCCAACCTGAAGCTCGACGCTGCCACCGTGACCGCGCTGGAAACCGCCGGCAACCGCAACGGCAAGATGGGCTGCAACTCGGGCGATAGCGTGTTCTTCGCGAACCTCTAATCGACCCGCGGCCTGGCCGCTATCGATCAGGGTCCCGAAAGGGAACCGGAAGGCGGGATGCGCAAGCATCCCGCCTTCTTCTTTTCCGCTCTTGGAAAATAATCACATAGGCCATTGCCTAAGTCGGGTGATTCATCCTAAAAACCATTGATTGCGAATCTTCACGTGGGGAATAAATAGATGTTCAAGGTCCTGATGCGCGGTGTGGTCAACTGGACCTCCGGATTTGGCCGTTATCTCGACCTTCTGGTTGGCTGTGCGCTGCTCGTGATTGGTCTGCATTGGTCAGAACCGTTCACGATTGCCTTGGCGGCTGTCGCGCTCCTCTCGTTCGCTATCGATTTCAATGGACGGTTCCAGCGCTGGATGATGAACGGCATGCTGGCAAAGGCAGGGAAGCGCTAAGATGCTCCAGATTGTTCTAGCCATCATCGGACTGTCGGTTGTTTCCGCAATCGGGTTCATTACGATTGAGCAATTCTCGATCATGAACCGGATGCAGGAACAGCGCGAAAACACGCGTCGCCTCGATATTGCGGTTGAAGGTCTTCAGGGTGCGCTTGGAAGGCTCCCTGGCATTGATACATTGGTAGCACCGTCGCCAGGAACTGGCACCGGCGTTTCTTGGTCGGTCATGCCTGACGATGCTGGCGCGATGAATATGACAGTGTCCGGAGTGCCGTTCCTCTATTGTCCGGTTGCGACGCTTTCGTCAGAAGAGCTTGACTCGATCTCGGGCAAGAATGTCTCGTCAATCCAGATGCCATCATCGAACTATGCGATTCAGACTGCTGGTCGCTACGTCGTCGGATCTTCGCTTGCTATGGATGCGCAGCTTGAGGCCTATGCGCCGGTTGCTTTCATTGTCGCGGCGGGCACCTTGGCGGAGGAGCCAGGCGATTGTAGCGATATCACTGTCCAGAACGGCAAGGTGGTAATTCCTGGCGGTCAGGTTCGTGTCGTTTCCATGCCCACCGGCGTTGCTTCCACAGGAACCGGGGCCGAGGCGTCTGCTGAGATTTGGACTGTAGAGAATGGAGCTGGGAACGGCACCCAAGGTTCGCCGGCATCGCTCAATTCGGCGCTCGAGCATTTTGTTCGTTACAAGCCGGGCTCAATGACCATCCATGTTGTGGGAGAAAATTTCGTCTCTCCCACAACATGGTCAAGGTTTGCTCAGGCGTCTGCATCGTCGAGCTCGAAGCTCCGCATAGTCGGTCACGATGGAGGCATTGTTGACTTCGGAACTTCGGGCAGGTGGGACGTTCCTTCGTCGACCTTCCTTGAAAACGTAACGATCAAAGGCCCTCGCGTCGTTGCAGGCACAGGTGACACTATCTTCAACCTGCAAAGCGTGGGTTACGTGACATACTCTGGAGAGAATGCTGCGATTGAAGTCGGCATTGGCGGACGGTTCGTTGCAGACAATGCGACGGTTGCGGTTTCAAATCCTGGCCAAACGGGCGTCATTTCTCTGGGCGATGTTGAATTTCGCAATTCAAGTCTGGTTCCAGTTGGAGGCCTTTACCGCCTTGCGTCGATTGGTCCAGGTTCGTCGTTGAGCTTGGTCCAATCTATATTGGGCGGTTCTGGCGCTCGCACGACAGTGGCGCCGATCTATTCCTATGGTTCTGGCGCTGACTTTATCTCCTCTGATGTGAATTCGTCTGTCTTTGCCGGATCTGATGGTCTTTGCTGGAATTCGGCATCGCCAGACGACATGATGTTCACGTGGTCGGGAGTTCCGGGGTCATCAAGCCATTCTGGGCAAAGATCGGCGGTTGTCGCAGAGAGCGCCTATACGCGTCCAGCAATGCCTCCCGCTGGATCGGATGCCACGGTAATGGCGGCATATGATGCACAGCTTGCTGCCTACTACGAGGGATATAACGAACGAGTGCGCGCTCGGCGCGTAAACGGTTCGAACTTCGCCTGCGGATGATTGCTTCTCGATAGGAGAAGTTCATCCTAGAACATGTAGACGGGCTTGATTGAAGTAGCCCTCACCCATTTAACCGATAGTCGGGATTTCCGATTGATCGGCCAATAAGGAGTTTCGAATGTTCGGTCGCGGATCAAAGGACAGTGAAAGCCTGGCGGACGTCAAGGTCATGGACAATGGTCGTTCGTCCGATGACCGGTCTGCAGACCTTGTCTGGGCCCAGCGCGACCAGATGAACTTCGGTATCATGCTCGTCGAAAAGGCGGAAGCCACGGACGAACAGGTGCAGGCGGCTCTTTGGGAGTCGTCGGTCACAGGCAGCTCGCTGGGTGACACTCTGGTGAAGCATGGCGTCATGCGCCAGTCGAAGCTGATGTCGCTGATGGAGGAATACGATTCCGCCCAGATCGCGACGATCGTGCAATACAACGTGCCCGTCGATGACGTCGATCTCCTTCACTCCGAGAAGGTCGTTCTCTTTGGCATGAGTGCCAAGGTTCTGTATCTGGGATGCCTGGGCAACCAGCGTCGGGTGCGCGACCATTTCGAACGCGAATTTCCCGATAAGACGTTGCGCTTCATGCCCGTGAAGCCTTCGCAGGTTACTGAATTTCTTGAGCGAACGGACAGGCTTCCGCGCAAAACCGCTGAACGCTCGGGCGACGGTCGCCTTGAGATCGTTCGCTATATCCCGCGCAGCACGAGCGATTCCGATGTTCTCGATCTTCTGGTGAATGTCGCCGGTGTTCGTGGCGGTTCCGACATCCACATTGAGCCGAAAGCGAACAGCTATTCGGTGATGATCCGTATCAACCGCATTCGTAAGATCGTTCACGAAGGATCGCTGACGCAATACAACGCGTTGCGGGCTCAGGTTAAGGACCGGGCGCGCATGGACCAGATGGAGATGCGTAAGCCGCAGGATGGTGCTTACAGCCAGGAGATCATGGGACGCATGTTCGACCTCCGCGTCGCAACTTTCCCGATGAATGCCGGCCACGAAAAGATCGTCATTCGTCTGCTCGATCCCGACAAGGCGGCAAAGCGTCTCCCCGACCTGGGTATTACCAAGACCGATATGTGGCGCGCAGCCTGTGGGTATCCGCATGGCCTCATCTACGTGGCCGGAAAGACCAACTCGGGTAAGTCAACGACGCTGATTTCGACGCTACGTGAGCAGGATCGCATCGGCAAGGCGATCTACACGATCGAAGACCCGGTGGAGCATCGCGTCGACTTCCTCACCCAGATGGCGGTCAACAAGTCGGAATCTGT
>CETA01152982.1_pt1 | contig 10954 bp, 9 predicted proteins | sample 531251 | NCBI WGS metagenome assembly CETA01 (sample SAMEA2622362, study PRJEB7988) | marine metagenome | biome: marine biome (ENVO:00000447); feature: mesopelagic zone (ENVO:00000213); material: "saline water (ENVO:00002010), including plankton (ENVO:xxxxxxxx)" | depth 380 m
GTAGATGATTGGGTTGGTCGTGAAAATATTAATAATGAAATGGTTGCAGAAGATATTTTATCACCATTTGTAGAGAAATAATCATTGCCCTTTATAAAAACTGAACGTATTGAATTTTACTATCAGATGAAAGGAGATGGTAAAAACCTTCTCTTTATATCTGGTACTGGTGGTGACTTGAGATTATCACCAAACGCCTTTGATAATAATCTAAAAGATAATTTTCAATTGTTAGCATATGATCAAAGAGGTTTAGGTCAAACACAAATTCCTGATGGACCCTATACAATGAAAGATTATGCTGATGACGCATTTAGTTTAATAAATAAACTAGGATGGAAAGAAACTTATGTTGTAGGCGTTAGTTTCGGAGGTATGGTTGCTCAACACCTAGCAATAAGACATCCACACCAAGTAAAAAAACTCGTTTTAATGTGTACGTCACCTGGTGGTAAGAATCACTCCTATCCATTACATGAATTAGAAGGTCTCGACAAAAAGTCTCATGTAAGAAAATTCATTTCAATCTCCGATAATCGAATAACTAAAGAATTTATAAAAAAAAATCCGGATATGTACGAAATGATCTTCGAGCAGTTTATGCAATATATTGATAAAGGTAACAATAATAAAGGAAAGTTACTTCAACTAGAGGCTAGAAAATACCATGATACGAATAAAGATTTGCATAAAATTAACTGCCCTACTTTAATTGCAGGAGGTTTGTACGACCAAATATCCCCTATGAAAAATCTACTCGCTCTAGATAGCTTGATCCCCACTTCTTCAGTTAAGTTTTTTAAGGGAGGACACTCTTTCTTTATGCAAGACGGAACTGCTTGGGCAACAATCATAAAATTTCTTAAAGACGACGGTGATAGACTTAAAGAGGTTAATTAATCTTTTTTCTAAAACACTATTTAGATTTTAGATATAGAATTATAGCCATAAAGAATTCTACTCCGGCAAAAATGGTTTGGGTTTCCTCAAGGCCTTCGAAGTAAAGGCTGACAGATCTTCCTATTGCAAGACCAAATAACAAAAGAGAAAAAGCTATAAACCAATCTTTTTTACCCGATGGGTTTTGTGTCGCATATAAAATACCTAATCCAAGAAAGGCAAAAAAACCACCGAGAGCTCGTATGTCGCTAATGCCCAAATTGCCTGTAATTTGTACATGGATAGTCGCATAGTCACTTTCTGTGAAGAAGGTCGGATCTATAACACCAGAAAGACCTGCAGCAAGCCACACAATTCCTATAAGATAACAGAGTATGTTCAATATAAATCGCATATGATTATATCTACTATACTAATTCGTTTTAATTAAATAATACTATCTAAATTTTAAATTCTGGCGACCTAGATCTTTAACAGATTTACAACCCATTAGTTTCATGTTTCTTTCAATTTCTTCTTGCAGAAGACTCATGGCTCTTTCGACTCCTACTTCTCCAGCTGCAGCAAGTGCATACAGATACATTCTGCCTCCGGAGCAAGCTTTAGCTCCAACTGACAAAGCTTTTAAGATATGACTCCCTCTTCGGATTCCTCCATCACAAATGACGTCAATCTTATCACCAACAGCGTCAACAATGTCAGACAATTGATCAAAAGGAGAGCAGGAGCCATCCAATTGTCTTCCACCATGGTTTGACACCATAATAGCGCTTGCCCCTACATCTACCGCTTTCATAGCATCTTCAACTGACATTATCCCCTTCAAGCATAAGTGTTTACCCCATTTCTTATTGATTTCTGCAATACTATCCCAGTTCATATTCTGATCCAGCATTGTGTTAAAATATTCACCTATCGAAATAGTTATATTAGTACCTTCTTGGACATAATCTTGTAATTGAGGTAATTCAAATTTTTCTCGAAATAAATAATTGAGAGTCCAATTAGGGTGAGTAGCAAAACTTAAAAAACTTTTTAGATTTAATTTTGGAGGAGAGGTGAAACCTGTCCTTAAATCTCGTTCCCTGTTGCCCCCGACTATGGTGTCAACTGTAATTGCTATAGCGTCAAAGTTATTTTCTTTGCAATTTTCAATCATACTATCATTGAGGCCATTATCTTTATGAACATATAATTGGAATATTTTTGGACATGAATAATTCTTTCCAATTTCTTCGATACTAACTGTTGCAAGAGAAGAAATACCAAAGAAAGTTCCAAACTTTTCTGCGACTTTACCGACGGCTCTTTCTCCATCATAATGAAATAATCGCTGAAGAGCTGTTGGAGAGAAGAATAAGGGTAAATTAATTTTTTTACCCATTAGCGAGACGCTTGTGTCAATATCTTTTACGCCCCTTAAAACGTTGGGAATTAAATCACATTTTTCAAAAGCTCTAGTATTTTGTTTTAATGTAATTTCATCATCGGCCGCTCCATCAATATAATGGAAAATAGGAGAAGGAAGTCTTTGCTTCGCAAGCAATCGAAAATCATTGGTGTTATAACAGTCCTTTAATCTATAAAACATTTAATTCTTATCCTTTCTTTCAGGAACAAGTTCAATATTATTATTTATTTTGTATTCTATTTCTTTTCTCGTTGCTGCAATATTTGCCCATCTCTCAGGTGAGGTTGGATGTGATGAATTATAACTGTCGATTGAACGTGGATTTTCAGCTGACAATCTTCTCCAAAAATTTTCAACTCCTCTAGAGTCAATTTTAGCCAAAGTAAGTATATACATACTTATATAATCAGCCTCTCTTTCAAAATCTTGGCTATACATTTGGGCTCCTATATTTCCGAAAGTCCCTCTAGTATTTACACCTGCGCTTGCTGCGGCTACATCAAGAATTGTTCCAAGTATAGAGTTATTTACTCTCTTACTAATATGTTTTTCCGAGTTATGCGCTAGTTCATGGGATAGTATAAATTGTAATTCTTTATCTTCTTCTATAAAGCGCATCATACCCTGAGTAACAAAGATATTTTTCCCATCCGCATATGCATTTAAGTTATTATTTTGACTTAGTATTATTCCATAATCACATATCAGTGTTGGTGTGATATTGTATGATAATATTTGCCCATCTCGTTCAATTGTAATTTTAATGGTATCAGCATTGAAATTACGTAAACGAATATTTTTAATAATATCTTCATGTGTCCATTTGAAATTTTTGGATTTTATTTCTCGTATAATATCTCCTTTTCTTAAATCAGTATTGAAGGATGGAGAGTTCTTAATCAAAAATAATATTTTCAGTTCTTTGGAGATCCCTATTTTTTCTTTTGCCGCTTGCCGTAATTCTGTCCTTAGGTCTTCAAGAGAAATAGCAATTATGCCAATGTCGTATTTAGTGTCACTTTTACAAAAAGGTTTTGATGAAGAGAGAATTGGCCATGCATAATTGTTTAATTTTTCTAAACGTTTGTAAAAAGTTTCAAGAGCAATTCCTTGCATAATAATTCTTTCTTTCTCTATATCTGTATTTACTCCTCTCGATACAACAGTCGTTGGCGCTTGACAAGATGAAAGGAAAAAGCATGTAGATAATATAAATATGATTTTCTTCATATCAATTTTTTAATAGTTAAGGATAGGCCCAAGCCATTTTTCACACTCTTCAATGCTCATTGATTTTCTTTTTGCATAATCTTTAACTTGATCTTTGTTAATTTTTCCTACTCCGAAATAGGATGAATCTGGATGGCTGAAATACAATCCTGAAATTGATGACCCAGGATTCATAGCATAATTTTCAGTGAGCTCTATTCCTGTTTTCTCCTCTACTTTAAGTAGATCAAAAAGAATCTTTTTTTCTGTATGATCTGGTTGCGCTGGATAACCATGTGCAGGACGGATGCCAATATACTCTTCGTTGATGAGTTGATCATTTCTTAGTTTTTCTTTTGGTGAATATCCCCAATATTCTTTTCTGACTTCTTCGTGCATTTTTTCTGCAAAAGCCTCTGCCATCCGATCAGCAAGTGCTTTCGTCAAAATAGCGTTGTAATCATCACCTTGAAGTTCGAAGTTTCTTGAAAGTTCTTCTTCACCTATTCCACAGGTTACTGCAAATCCTCCAACATAATCTTTTATGGTTTTCTTTTTATCGTTCGGCATAACAAAATCCGCAAGCGCAAAATTGGCTCTATTATTAGAATGGTTCATTTGTTGCCTGATCGTATGAAAGGTTGTAATTATCTTCTCTCTTTCTTCATCTTTATAAATTATTATATCATCTCCTTCGCTATTGGCAGGCCAAAAACCTATGACGGCCTTAGCTTTTAGTAATTTCTCATTAATTATCTTTGTTAATAAATCATTAGCATCATTAAACAATGTTCTTGCAGCATCACCTGTCATTGCATCATCTAATATGCTTGGATATCTGCCGTGTAAATCCCACGACCGGAAAAAAGGTGTCCAATCAATATATTTACGTAAATCTGATAAATCATAATTGTTAAATTTCTTTGTTCCCAAGAAGTTCGGTTTTATAGGTGCTAAGTTTTCATAATCAGCTACGAAACAATTATCACGAGCTTTTTCAATAGACATGTGTTTTGAACGGATCTTTTTTCCTTCATGTCTCTTTTGTAATAATGAATATTCTTCTTTCACTTCATTTATAAATGAACCCTTTTTTTCATATGATAAAAGACTGCTTGTTACTCCAATAGCGCGACTAGCATTAGTTACGTAGACTGCTTGGCCATTGTAGTAATTTGGAGAAATCTTTACTGCGGTATGAATTTTACTTGTTGTTGCCCCACCTATTAAGAGTGGAATATTCATACCCTCATTTTCCATTTCTGAAGCAACATGGCACATTTCATCTAAGCTCGGGGTAATCAAACCTGATAATCCTATAATATCTACTTCCTCTTCTTTCGCCCTTTCTATTATTTTGTTAACATGTACCATTACACCTAAGTCTATGACCTCATAATTGTTACACTGAAGAACCACACCCACAATATTTTTTCCTATGTCATGCACATCGCCTTTAACAGTTGCAAGCAAAATTTTACCAGCTGACACTTTTCTAGTTACCTTGTTAGTACCTTTTTCCTTCTCCAGAAAAGGCTCAAGGTATGCAACGGCTTTTTTCATAACTCTTGCAGATTTTATAACTTGAGGAAGAAACATTTGACCTGAACCAAATAGATCCCCAACGTGGTTCATTCCATCCATTAAAGGGCCTTCAATTACATTTATGGATTTTCCAAGTTCCAATCTTGCTAATTCTGTGTCCTCTTCAATAAAATCGCTTATTCCTTTTACTAATGCATACTTTAGTCTCTCAGATACCGAAAGAGTTCTCCACTTTGATTCTTCCTCAATTGTTTCGTTCTTAATTCCGCTATATTTTTCTGCTATTTCAATTAGCCTCTCAGTAGAGTCTTTACGGTTGTTGAATAAAACATCTTCTATTCTTTTTTTAAGATCTTTATCAATTTCTTCGTAAATACTAAGCTGGCCTGAATTAACTATACCCATATCCATACCACTTTTTATTGCGTGATAGAGAAATACACTGTGCATCGCCTCCCGAATAATGTTGTTTCCTCTAAAAGAAAATGAAAAATTTGAAACACCACCAGAAATATGAATATTTTTGAACTCTTCTTTTATTCTTTTTACCGCGTTAATATAATCAATTCCGTAGCGGTTATGTTCTTCTATTCCAGTGGCTACTGCAAAAATATTTGGGTCAAAGATAATATCCTCTTCAGGAAAGTTTATTTTTTCTGTCAAAAGATTGTAAGATCTTTTGCATATCTCGTATTTTCTATCTTCCGTATCAGCCTGGCCCTTTTCATCAAATGCCATGACTATGATTGCAGCTCCAAATTTCATACACATTTTGGCTTGTTCTAGAAAAATTTCTTCACCTTCTTTGAGGGATATTGAATTTACAACAGATTTTCCCTGAACACATTTTAAGCTAGATTCTATTATTGACCATTTTGAGCTGTCTATCATGAAAGGAACTTTTGCTATTTCTGGTTCTGTAGCAGCCATGTTCAAGAATTTTTTCATCAGCTGTTCGGTGTCAAGCATTCCTTCATCCATATTGATATCAATCATTTGGGCGCCATTCTCAACTTGGTTGCGAGCTATTTCTAAAGCCAGCTCTAAATTTTCTTCCTTTACTAACTTTTTAAATTTTTCTGAACCAGTAACATTAGTTCTTTCGCCAACATTAACGAAAGGCATTTCATCGGAAAAGTTAAAAGGCTCTAATCCTGACAGACGCATTATTTTGGTAATGTGAGGAATTTTTCTAGGCTTATGCTTTTTGGTAATTTTCGAAATATTTGATATATGTTCTGGAGTAGTTCCGCAGCAACCACCAACTATGTTTAATAGCCCCTCTTCGGCGAATTTATTTATGATTCTTGCCATTTTCGCAGGAGTTTCATCATATTCTCCAAACTCATTAGGCAGACCCGCATTTGGATATATACAAATATTGGTATCAGCAACTTTTGAAATTTCTGAAACATAAGGATACATTTCTTCAGCTCCCAAAGAACAGTTTAAACCGACTGCAAAAGGTTTTGCATGCTTGATTGAGTTCCAAAAAGCTTCAGTGGTTTGTCCCGATAAAGTTCTTCCTGATTTATCTGTTATTGTTCCTGATATCATCAAAGGAAGGTCAATATTTAATGTTTCAAAGATATCTTTAACCGCATGGATTGCTGCCTTAGCATTAAGAGTATCGAATATAGTTTCAATCATTATTATATCCGAACCCCCATTAATTAAACCTTTTGCAGCTAATGAATAGCTTTCATATAAATCGTCATACATTATATTTCTTGCACCTGCGTCATTGACATCTGGGGAAATTGAAGCCGTTCTATTGGTAGGGCCTAATACTCCAGCAACATATTTTGGTAACTCTGGTCTTTCTTGTTCAAAATTATCACAGGTCTTTCTGGCTATTAAGGCCGCTTCATAATTAAGTTCGTAAGATATGCTCTCTAATTGGTAGTCTCTTTGAGATATGGATGTCGACGAAAAAGTGTTAGTTTCGACTATATCGCTACCCGCATTGAGGAAGGTTTTATGAATATCCTTTATAATCTTTGGAGATGTAATTGAAAGGATATCATTATTACCTTTCAGTTCGCAATTATGGTTTTTAAAATCTTTTCCCCTATAATCGTTTTCTTCAAGGTTATGATTCTGAATCATAGTAGCCATTGCTCCGTCAAAAAGGAGTATGCTTCTTTCTAAGAGCTTGGGTAGTTCTCGAATTCTTTTTTCACGGTTCCAGTTCATTATCCTAACAAGCTTTCTTATAACTAATAGAGTGAACTACATATATCATATGTAAGATCTGCTTGATTCAGTGTATAAAAATGCAAATTAATATAATCATTACTAATTAATTTTTTACAAAAATCTAAGCCTACTTCTTTTGCTACTTCCCTTCTTGCTTTAAGATCATCATCTAGGCCTTCGTACTTTTTTTCTAACCAATTAGGAATTGTTGCGCCGCATTTTTGCGCCATATTCTTTACATTCTTAAAGTTTGTAGTCGGCATTATTCCGGGAATAATAGGTATATTTATTCCTGCTGCTTCTATTTTGTCTCTAAATCGGAAAAGAATTTCTGCGTCAAAAACAAACTGAGTTATGGCTCGATTAGCTCCCGCATTTATTTTTCTTTTAAGAAACTCTATATCATCATCTATCGATTTTGATTCTGGGTGTTTCTCAGGATAAGTTGCTACAGTAATTTCTGAGACACCAAAATTGTGTAACGTTTTAACTAACTCTACTGAGTCAGAATATCCTTCAGGATGAGGCTCGAATGTTTCCATGTTTGGCATATCTCCCCTTAAGGCAACAATATGTTTAACCCCTATTTCATGGTAATTTTCTATTACTTGATCCACTTCCATTTTACTCGAAGATACGCAGGTTAAATGTGCAGCCGGCTTTAAATTTGTTTCATTAATTATCTTTTCAACGCACTTATGAGTCCTATTCCGAGTAGATCCACCTGAACCGTATGTTACTGATACGAATTTTGGATTAAGAGGAGCCAAATGTTTTATAGAAGACCAAAGTTTTTTTTCCGATTCCTCTGTTTTAGGAGGAAAAAATTCGAAAGACAGATTGACCATATTTGCTCCATACCAAATTTTGATGGTGTTTAATAATAATAATAACCTAATTCACCTCGTAATATAGGAATTATTGTTTGCTTCAGCAAATCGTGTCATATTTCAAAAATGAAGAAATTATTATTATTTTTTGTATTTATAACAACAATATATTTTCAATCAAATATTTCAGAAGCGAGAATAATTATCCCTAGCGATGAAGTCTTAAGTCAACCTCTTCCATATCCGTACGAAGGAAAAAAAGTTACGACTGAAGAGCTTTTTAACTTTATAGATAAAAATAGAAATTTAAGACAATCCATTATTATTTTTGGGGCTAATTGGTGTCCTGATTGTAGGATCCTAGAAGGAACGTTGATGTTACCTACGGTAAAAGAATTTATTAAGAAATACTATTCAATATTACATATAGATGTAGGAAAATATGATATAAATATGTCATTAATCGAGATTTTGGGCTTTGAAGGCCAAAAAGGAATTCCAAAAGTTTTAATATTTGATAAAAAAGGAATGCCAGTAAACCGTACAACAAGTGATAGATGGTATACTGCCAGGGAAAGTAAGACTCAGGAGATTTTTGATTATTTTCAAAAATATTCTCTTAGGTAGTGAGTGGTGCCCAGGGGCGGATTTGAACCACCGACACAAGGATTTTCAGTCCTCTGCTCTACCAACTGAGCTACCTGGGCTTGTAGGGTTAATAAATTAGCAATATAAACTTTCAAAACCTTAATTCACAAGTTTTAACTATCATTTTTATTCATTATCTTCCTGAAGATCGATTTGGTATTTTTCTCCAAGCCACCTGTTAAGATCTACTTGAGAGCACCTTTTAGAACAAAATGGTGAATAGTTCGTGTCATCCTCTTTTTTACATATAGGACAAGTTTCTGTTTTCATAGAAATAACCAAATTATTTATGTCTATAAGTTATTCGGCCTTTTGTTAGATCATATGGAGTCATTTCCACGGTTACTTGATCACCTGCAAGAACCCTTATTCTATTCTTCCTCATTTTTCCTGCCGTATGAGCTATTATCTCGTGGTCATTCTCGAGCTTAACTCTAAAAGTTGCATTTGGGAGTAGTTCTGTAACTACTCCAGGGAATTCTAAAAGCTCTTCCTTTGCCAAGTTACCTCCTGTTCAGTTCTTATAGCAAACAAAATCTAGTAATTAAAGTTTTCAATTACAGATGCTAAAAAATTTTATATATAAAGCGAATATAATAATGTAAATAGTCTTCTTGCAGTTTGGTGATCAATATTGAAATTTTTTTTCATTAATTTTTTTAAAATTTTAGCTCCTTCATCGTGAATCTTTCTTCTATTATTTTCTATTTTTTCAATATCATCAATGGATCCATCTTTAATGGAATCAAAGTATCTTGTACAAGCATTATGGTAGAAATTTATTATTTTTTTTAGAGAGTTTATTGGTATCCTGTATGTTTTATTAAAAGAATTGTCTTCATTTGAAATTGATTTAATTAAAACACTCTCATGAAGTGAAAGATTTATATTAAAAGGTCCAATAACATTTTCTTCTTTTATCTCAAAAAAATTTTCATTGACCAAGTCATGAATAGCGGCCTGTCTTTCATAGTTTATGAACTCAGTTATCTCTGGTTGATTCTTATTAGTTAGGAGAATTTTATTTATAGAATTATCTTTACTCTTTGTCATTAAGTTAATCTTTGAGTCTCAATTTAATAGAGTTCGCGTGTGCATCAAGACCTTCACATTCAGCAAGGATTACAGCTGGAGGTCCTAAAGTTTTTATGGTTTCTCGTTCACCCATAATAGTCGATTGTCTTCTAAGAAAATTAAATACTGAAAGACCCGAATAATTTTTTGCCATACCATTTGTTGGTAAAACATGGCTTGATCCTATTATATAATCTCCCATAGCTTCAGGTGTCCATACTCCTGTAAAAATTACGCCGGCATTAATTATTTCTTTTTCAATGATCTCATAATCTTTACACAAAATTGAAAGGTGCTCAGGAGCAATCGTGTTAGCAATATCTGCAGATTTGGATAAATTATGAACAACTATTGCATAACCATTATTTTTTAAGCTTTCACTTATTATCATTGAACGGCTCAATTGACTTATTTGAATCCTAATGCACTCGTCAACTTTTTTTGCAAAACTTATATCATCAGTGATAAGGATAGCCTGAGCAGTTTCATCATGTTCTGCTTGCGCAATAAGATCAGCTGCCACCCACTCCGGATTAGAGTAATTGTCAGAAATAATTAAGATTTCGCTAGGACCTGCTATCATATCAATCTTGACGTTTCCTATAACTTGTTTTTTCGCTTCAGCTACCCATTTATTGCCAGGTCCAATTATTATATCAACCTTTGATATTGTTTCAGTTCCCCAGGTGAGCGCAGCTATGGCATGAGAACCCCCAATTTTATATATTTCTTCTATATTGCATAAATCTAAAGCAGCTAAAACTAAAGGATCAATTTTATTATTGGGGCAAGGAATAGTTGCCTTTATATTTTTAACACCGGCTACTTGGGCTGGTATAATTGTCATTAAAACCGAGCTTGGGTAGGACGCCTTACCTCCTGGTATATATACTCCTACACTTTCTAGAGGAATCCATCTTGTCTTAATATTAATTTTCTGATCATCAGAAAATAAAGAATCTTTAGGCATTTGTTGGAGGTGAAATTCTTCAATTCTTTTTTTTGCTAAGCCAAGAGCTTGAAGGCTTTCTTCAGAACATTTTGCTTTTGCTTCCTTAATATCTGTTTGAGAAATGAATAAATTTTTAGATGGATTTTTGATGCCATCTAATTCTTCCATATATTTAAAAAGGGATTC
>CETA01020112.1_pt1 | contig 10797 bp, 9 predicted proteins | sample 531251 | NCBI WGS metagenome assembly CETA01 (sample SAMEA2622362, study PRJEB7988) | marine metagenome | biome: marine biome (ENVO:00000447); feature: mesopelagic zone (ENVO:00000213); material: "saline water (ENVO:00002010), including plankton (ENVO:xxxxxxxx)" | depth 380 m
AGCCGCATATCAAATCTTCAAGAGCAGTTTCAGCGGCTCTAGATGGAATTCCCTCCAAGAAAGAGGAGCGCGCCCACAAAGGCCCCTGTGGGCATCAACATCAACTAAAAATCCAGAATTTCCCGACACTCTGTATGTTGATGAACTAATAGGACCTGAAACAGTCAACACTATTCCTGATTCAACTCTCGAAGCTTTCATCGACCATGGAAAAGTAGCTCGAACAATAGATTCTGATGACCACGATTCTTCCTTACTGGAAAAAATTGAAAAAGAAGGCGTCGACCTCCTTGAAGTTGCACAACTACTGGAAGAACAAGGAGTTGCCTCATTTATTGAATCATTCAATGACCTCTTGGGAACCCTGGGGCAAAAAGTTGTACACCTGAAAAATTAAACCCTCAGTCAGTTTAATTATGAAACTTAGTGCTACTTTAGTGGAATGAACGATACAGACTGCTCAATCAAAGCGACTCTAAAAACCGTTGGTGATCGATGGACACTCCTCATACTGAGAAATATTTTTAGAGGAATCAAACGCTTTGAAACAATTCAACGAGACCTTGGAGTAGCTAGAAACCTTCTCAGCAAAAGACTTCAACATCTAGTTGAAAATGGAGTAATTGAACGCTTCTTGTATCAAGAAAAACCTGACCGCTATGAATACAGACTGACAGATAAAGGACGAGCACTCTCCCCTTCACTTATTGCTCTCATGCAGTGGGGTGACCAATGGTGTTCCACAAAAGAACCCCCTGTCAAGTTGATACACGACAATTGTGGTTCTCCACTGACTCATTCTGTTAAGTGCAACACTTGCGAAACAGATGTAAGAGCAAATGAAATTCGTAGTCTCGATAAATTCAACGAACAGAAAATGAACATCGGAGTCTCTAATGAAAGCTGATGAGGTTGGAAACCTACCTGCCGAAACTCTCTTTGAGTTAGCTCACTCAATCAGGAAAGAAAATTACCGCAACACAGTCACTTACAGCCCTAAAGTCTTCATCCCCCTAACAAAGCTTTGTCAAGATCGATGTGGATACTGCACTTTTGCTGAACCACCTGCCCGCCTCGAAGCTCCTTATATGGACCCAGAAGAAGTCTTAACGATAGCAAAAGCAGGCAAACAAGCAGGCTGTCATGAGGCTCTTTTTACACTCGGAGAGCGACCAGAATTACGTTATCCCTACGCGAAAGACTGGCTCTCATCGAGAGGCTACTCTTCCACTATCGACTATCTGGTAGCGATGTCGAAACTTGTACTAGAAGAAACAGGACTTTTACCGCACGCTAATGCGGGAGCCCTCCACCACGAAGAACTACTCGCCCTAAAAGCCGTTTCTGCCTCTCAGGGCATGATGCTAGAAAGTGTCGAGACTGATCTAGCTTGCCACCGCAACTCTCCCGACAAGATACCCGAAAGACGCATCGCTACTCTCAAAAGTGCGGGCGAATTAGAAATCCCTTTTACGACTGGAATTCTTGTCGGTATGGGAGAAAGTAAAAGTTCAAGAATAGAAAGTTTGGAAGTTATCGCTCAAATCCAAAAAACGTTTGGGAATATACAAGAAGTGATAGTTCAAAATTTTCTCCCAAAAGTGGGTACTGCTATGCATAAGCACCCTCCTTGTCCAGAGAGTGACTTTTTGGAAACAATTGCATTGGCACGAATCATTCTTCCCAAAGAAATTCATATCCAAGCTCCACCTAACCTTTCTGACGACTTTAAGAAACTACTTACCGTAGGTATCGATGACTGGGGTGGCGTCTCACCTGTCACAAAAGACCATGTTAACCCGGAGCGACCTTGGCCAGATTTGGAAAAACTAAAACAAGTAACCGAATCGGAAGGTTTTGAACTCGTCCCGCGCTTAACAATTTATCCAGAATTCGCTTCTGACTTAAAAAAATGGGTCAGCAGCGATGTTTCTTTCCCAGTAATGGACCTGAGCGATTCATCTGGTTATGCACGTACTGACCCTCTTGCTCCAGATAAGGAAGCCGAAGAAGGAGGATCATTCGACACTAAAACAGAAGAGCCACCTGAAAATATTTGGTTTTCTGGTTCCCCAGGTTCTCTTCCAAATCTTGTGACTCTCACCAGAAAGCCCAGCGGCCCAATCAGTGATGCAATAGAAGGTATCAAATCTGGGCAAGAGGCGGATGCAGAGATCCTCGAACTTCTTCTTTCAGCGCGAGGTTCAGAAGTTACTGCAGTTGCCGGCCTAGCCGACTACCTCCGTGAGGAAACAGTTGGGAATAAAGTGACTTGGGTTGCAAACAGAAATATCAACTATACGAATGTCTGTACTTTCAAGTGTCGCTTCTGTGGCTTTTCAAAAGGGCCGTTGTCACTCAATCTTCGAGGCGCACCTTATTTGCTCGAAATGGACGAAATTGCCGCACGAGTTGCTGAAGCCGCCCACGCTGGAGCCACCGAAGTATGTCTTCAAGGTGGCATCCATCCCGATTTTGACGGTAACTATTATATAGAAGTTGCAAAAACAGTTCGCGATGCTGTTCCAGACATACATATTCATGGTTTTACAGCTCTTGAGGTTCTTGAAGGTGCTAGACGCTTAGATGAACCTCTCGAATCTTACTTAAAGCGTCTTATGGAAGCTGGCCTCGCTTCGCTACCTGGGACAGCTGCAGAAATCCTTGATGATGAGATTCGTAAAGATCTGTGCCCTGACAAAATTAATACCGAAGAATGGTTAGAAGTTCATCGCACCGCTCATAAAATCGGTCTTCGTTCTAATATCACGATGATGTTTGGATCAATCGAGCAACCTCGACACTGGGTTAAACACTTACTCCTTTGCAGGGACCTGCAGAAAGAAACTGGCGGTTTTACAGAATTTGTTGGTTTGCCATTTGTGCATATGGCTTCACCAATTTACCTGCAGCAAAAATCAAGACGTGGGCCTACTTTTCGCGAAACTCTTTTGTTGCATGCTGTTGCAAGAATTGCTTACAACAAACTAATTCCAAACATTCAAGCTTCTTGGGTCAAAATAGGTTTTGAAGGGGTTCTCCAATTGCTTCAAGCAGGTGTTAATGACTTGGGGGGCACACTAATTGACGAAAATATCTCCAGAGCTGCTGGTGCCCAACACGGTCAAATGGTCAAAAAGTCTGATTTTGAAGAGCTTGTAGCACCCTTAGGAAGAAAACTTGTGCAGCGCAACACTCTTTATGGAACTCCAAATTCTGAACAAATTTTACAAGTGAATAGAAAGGGTCGTACTCTTCTACCAGTAATAAATGCCTAATTCAGTCACTTAAACCCAAAAGAAGATGCGAGGCTTTTTCCAACGAGCGCCTTACGCGAATAAGTTGTTTTTCTTTCGAAGAAGACTTCTGTTCACCTGCATCAATTGTTTCTCTTAGATCTTGCATTGCAAGATCTCCTACTTTTTCAACTAAGCCTTCAATTTGTGACCTTATTTCTTCTATTTCACTACTCATTTAAAATTTGCTCATTTCGTCAGTTTCACTTATCTCATTTACATACTCAGCAACTACCTCAAGGGGATGTTTGATTTCAAAACCTTCTGATTGTAGGTGGGTAACACAGCCTGGATTAGCACTAACCACTCGAAATTTTTCCCCTTCAGTGTTCACTTCTGCAAAAGCCCTCCTTTTGAGTTTACGAATTTCAGTAGCTAGTTCTTTTTGTGAAATGGAAAATGCTCCACCAGCACCGCAACAGAGTCCCTCATCCGGCAATTCGACTATTTCGACGAAAGGGCTCAGAACCTCTCGGACATACTGGTGAGAGTTTTGCACGTGCCTAAGGTGACAAGGGTCTTGAACTATGAGGCGTTCTTTTTTTTCAATTGTGTTAGGCAGTTGACAATTCTTTGCAATCCATTCGTGTACATCAAACACGCGTTCCGAAAATCGCTTTGCTTTCTCCGTTCCCAACAATTTTCCATACTCTTTAAGCATTGCCCCACAACCGGCCGAATTAACCAGTACCGGTCCAGTAGTAGGCATTTCATCCATTACGTTTTCAGCCATTTTTATCGAAACTGACCTTAGACCTGAATGTTCATGCAAAGCTCCACAACAACCAACGCTTTTACCAGACGTAGCAACATTTACACCAAAAAAAGCAAGTGTTTTCAATGCTGCGGTGTGAACCCACGGAGTCCAAGACTCCATAACACAACCGGTAAAAAGAACAGGGTCCTGCGAAGAGTAAGTAGTTTTAAATTCACGTTTCAAAAGTGGCACCCCGGAGGGAATATAAGAAGAATTTTGCATAAAGCCCAATCTTTGTAACACTCCAATTAAGAAAGTTACTCCTGTGAGTAGCCGAGGTTTATTAAGAATTAAAAGTCCAATTCGAACTGTTAATGGCAATTTTCTAACACTTGCAAGTGCTTTTTTTGTGTCACTAATCAACTCCCCAAAAGGAACTGCCGACGGACACGCAGTTTCACATCCTCGACACTGAACGCAAGTATCCATAGAATGAATCCACTCAGGAGTGGGATTGAATTCTTTTGTGCCAGCTGAACGCATTAATGCAATTCTCCCCCTTGGAGACATGCGCTCATCTCCAGTTACGCGGTATGTAGGACAATATGGAAGACATAAACCACAAGAAACGCAGGCATTAAGTGCTTCAGGTTCTAAAAGCAATAGTTCGTTATTTAAACCGGTTTCCGTATTCGCTTTCATATCAATATGGCTTCCTACCGGGATTCAACCGGCCGGTTGGATCAAAATTTTGCTTAATTCGATTCGAAAGTCTCTGTACTTCCTCCGATACCTCAATATTACTATTGGTATCATTTGAGTAAACAGCACCGGTTTGAAGGTCCAAGAATCCGCCGTTCAAATCTTCTTTCGTTGCTCCTTTTTGCAGAGGTGGAATTTCTAGTGCTCTGTCCATAACTGTCATTCCCACTTTCTCCAATAAAGCTTTCTCCTTTTCAACATCCGCTTCATAACCTTCGATGAATACAAACGTTTTCGATCCGTCATACAAAACGCTTGCGGGACGGTAACAATAGTTTGCAATTTCTTCAAAATCGAGTTCACCTTTTAACCAAACTCCTATTTCAGGTTTAGGACGAGTTCGTAAAGTCACCACCCCCATTAATGCAAGCGTGCCTAGAGAGGAAACCAGAAGTCTGCAAATGTCATAACCAGTGACGTTCTTTACAGTTGGACCACCAGCTACAAATTGTTTACCATCAGCACCAACACAGTCTGCTTGCAATAGAACGTCACATGCCGCCCCGATCCGTGCCCTTCTGTGACTACTCGAACCTACTGCGAGACTTCCTCCGACAGTGGATTCAGGAAAACCTGCAAGAGCAACTTCCTGTTTTAGTTCAATCAAATCATCCTGCAAGGTACTTAATTTCGTCCCAGCACCCACACGAACAATCATTTCTTCAGGTTTGTAGTTGATCACACCTTTTGGCGCCTCAACTATAATTGTTCCTTCTGTTAAAGGTCCTCCTAGATTCCAGCGCGTTCCTCCACCGCGAACTGATACAAAAGAAGTGTCACCAATTTCTTCTGTGAACTCCTCCATGCTTTTCATATCCAGACACCGTCTGGAATTTCATTCAAAGAATTTAATTCCCCACAGGAACTACCAGTTGGAAGAACCTTATGTGGATTTGATCGATTCTCTGGATCAAATGAGCGGCGGAGAGCGTCTTGTGCCTCCAAGTCGCGTTCCGAAAATTGCTGAGACATGAACCTTTGCTTTTCTAGCCCTATCCCGTGTTCGCCAGAAAGAACCCCTCCAGCTTCCAGAGAAATCCTTACTATTTCTTCACCAGCCTGCTTCACTTTTTCTAAAGTTCCTGGAATTCGGGCATCGAAAACCAACAGTGGATGTAAATTTCCATCTCCTGCGTGAAAAACATTCATTACTACCAAGTCGTGTCTTTCTGCGATTTTGTAGACCTTTTCAATAACTTCAGCCAGACGCCCTCTTGGTATTACAGTGTCATGCAGATAATAATCAGGTTTTATTTTAGCGATTGCCCCAAAAGCACTCTTTCGGCCCTTCCATATTCGTTCTCGTTCTTCTTCGTCAGCAGCTATTCTCACTTCCCTCGCTCCGTTATTTACCGCTATGTCAGAAATGATGCCAACCTCATGAGAAACACCGTCAGGCAATCCATCAACTTCAGCTATCAACACTGCTTCAGCATCCAATGGATAGCCCGCTTTAGCAAAAGGTTCGACTGCGGCTACAACATTTCTATCCATTAATTCAAGTGCTGCAGGTAATACCCCATTAGCAATTATTTGGCTCACTGTTTCAGCAGCATCAGTAATTTTTGAGAAATCGAGAAGCAACGTGGCAATTTCGGGTGGATCCTCTGTTAATCGAACTGCTATTCGTGTTGCCACACCTAAAGTACCTTCACCTCCAACAAAGACACCTCTTAGGTCATAACCGCAAGCCTCTCCTTCAATGGATCCCAATTGCACAATAGAAGAGTCAGGAAGTACCACTTCTAAGGCTGCTATATGCGAATTAGTAACCCCATACGCCAAACAGTGCGGTCCGCCTGAATTATTAGCAACGTTGCCACCTATTGTGCATGCCTGTTGGCTCGAAGGGTCAGGGGCGAAGTGCAAGCCAGTCCCTTTTAACGAATTTGAAAGGTCCAAATTAACAACTCCTGGTTGAACCCAAGCAATTTTCTTTTCTATGTCAACATCAATAATCTTTTTCATCCGAGTCGTAACGATCATTATTGGGTCATTACATGGAACAGATCCTCCTGCCAAGCCGGTTCCCGCTCCTCGTGCTACGAATTCTCGATCATATTCATTCGCTAGAGAAACGCATTTTACTACCTCCGAAGTGTCTTCTGGAAAACATATAACCCCGGCACGACCTCCTTCTATTACCGAACCATCCTTGCTGTAGATGCGTCTAGCAGAAGCCCCGTCTGTCACCCTGTCTTCGCTCAAAGCTTTTATTAAAGAAATCAGAAGCGGATCTTTAACTTTACGCTGCCTTTTTCGCATAACTAATTGTGCCTCTTATTTTTAAGAATTCAAGTCAATCTTCCCACACATGAGGATCAAGCGCTGACTACCGGTATGAATGGTCTAATGGAGAAACTCAAAAAACTACTACCAACGGGAAATAGTCCAGTTCTCCTTTTGTCTATAGCAACTGGCTTTATAGTTGCTTTTCTGATAGCAGGCTTCGAAATACTTACAGATGATATTCTGTTAGCAGAGATTTCTAGTCGCCCATTATGGCAAATAGCTTTAGCACCTGGAATAGGCCTACTTTTAGCCGTTTCAATTATCCATTTTTTTGGAAAAAATTCCGGAACCGGCACATCAGATGAATTCGTAAGAGCATTTCATGAAAGAAAACCACGACTCCCTTTAAGAGACTTACCAGTCAAACTTTTAGCGGGAGCGGCGACCATAGGGTTGGGTGGTTCACTGGGATTAGAAGGGCCATCAATTTATGCAGGTGCAACTACAGGTATCACCCTTTCAGAACGTTTCAAAAATTGGCTTAGGCGAGAAGACATTCAGATCCTACTCACTGCAGGAGCTGCAGCTGGAGTTGCAGCAGTTTTTAAAGCTCCAGCAACTGGTGTTCTATTCGCTCTCGAAGCACCCTATCGAGATGATGTAAATAGACGTGCCCTACTACCATCTCTTTTTGCTGCCGCTACCAGTTACGTCACTTACATTAACCTTGTGGGCACTAAACCTGTCGTTCCTTTCTTAAATGACCCTGAATATCGAATAGGTATTGACCTTAAAAGTGTTCAAATGGGATCAGGCGAAAGTATGGCGTGGTTTGATGCATCTAAACTTGCTGACCTATTCACAGGCGTTGAAACAGGTGACTTGTTCGGAGCCCTTCTCTTAGGCGTTCTAGCAGGCTTAGGAGGTCGCTCGATGGCTTGGTTGGTAAGGTGGTCCAAAGGTCAATCACGAAAGACATCCTTCGTTCCCCGGGTCATCCTCGGAGGACTTCTTCTAGCTGCTCTCGCAATTTCTGCTGACGCAGCATTCGGTTCCCCATTAACTATAGGCCCAGGAATAGAAGCTATGGAATGGGTTGTATCCCCGGAAAATGGTCTGGGTTTAATCGCTTTGCTGTTCGGACTTAGAATCTCAGCAACACTTGTGACCCTAGCCGCTGGTGGTGTCGGCGGTCTCTTCATACCGCTCGCCGCACAAGGAGTTATTTTAGGCCAATTCACAGGCGAATTAATCGGATCAGATAGGCCCGGCCTCTACCCCACACTTGGACTTGCTGCTTTTTTGGGAGCAGGATACAGAGCACCTATTTCTGCTGTGATGTTCGTTGCAGAATCAACCGCTGGAACATTCGTTGTACCTGCTTTGATTGCTGCAGCTGTAAGTCAGCTTGTTGCTGGTAAATCATCCGTTGCCGAGCATCAACATAGCGTGCGCCTCGGTCACCTTGAGAGAAGATTCACTCTCCCTATAACTTCCGCCCTGACAACAGATGTTCTAACTGTTCCTCCAGATGCTTCAGTATCAGAATTCGTTTATTCTCACGTTCTGGGACGACGTGAACTTTCAGTTCCAGTGGTAGACAAGGAGAAATATCTCGGAATTATCAGCCTCAGTGATATTTCTAATATTGATCGAAATGACTGGGATCAAACAAAGGTTATAGATCTGCTCCAAACCGAGTTCCCTACTGCTATGCCGTCATGGTCTCTTAGGGACGCAATCGTCGCAATGGAAAGTACACACACGGATATCCTCGCTGTGACTGACCCTGCCGGGTCATTCATTGGAGTCTTAAGGTCAGACGATATTTTGAAACTCGATGAAATTTTAGAGGAGACTGGGACTTAATTATTATTCTCCTCCTCTGGACTGTTTTCCTCATCTTCGAAATCTGACGCCCAAGCTTCAAATGCAGGTGAATGACCTTCGTCTTGAACTTCAGATTCATCATCGTCTGTAAGGCTCTCCAAGATTGAATCAATATCCATTTCCTGGTTCCGTTTTAAAGCTCTCGCTTCCTCAAAACGACGGTGCCGTCCTTTTTTCAACGTGAAACCTCCACTTACATTGAACAAGAAGCAATCTTAGCTAATACTGCACGTCAAATGTGTCACTTTGTTTCTAATTTCGAGGTTCTAATAATATTCTATTTTGACCATCAAAAACTAGTGAAACATTACCATCCAGAATATTCTTGACCACTCCTCCTACTACTTCACCTCTCCACCCCGTAGCGAGTTTTGAATTCATGTCACCACTTATCAAAGCTTCTATATCATTACGCGTTCCAAGTAGAGAAGGGTCGATCTCTACATCGCGTGCCAATTGATATATGTAAGAAGTCACCAGAGCAACAGCCGCTCTTAAATCAGAATTTTTTGACTTAACCTCTTTAGAAGTTTCTTCTTCCGGCACTGAAGGGGCTCCTGAGATCGCATCTAGAATTGCTTCCGCAGTTTCGTTCTTAAATTTGTGTTTTTCCATTCCACGAACTTTGGATAGTTCCTGTATTGATTTTGGAAGTTGTTGAGCGATAGAAACAACTACTAAATCGGATATAACTCGCCTAACAGGAACATCCAGACGCGCTGCTTCCATTTCACGCCATTTTGAAATTGAACGCGCAACATCCTTTGATTTACCTTTTAGACGCTTCAACTCTTTTATTCTTTTCCACGCTTCATCAGGTGAACGCCGAACCAACTCCCTCTCAAGAAATGACCTGCACTCATCTTCAACCCAGGCAAAACGTCCCAATTCATTCAATCGATTAGTTTGAAAATCGTAGATTTCAATTAAATCTCTGACATCTGACGCTGCGTAAGATTTTTGTCTTTCAGTTAATGGGCGCGACAACCAATTGGTCATTCTGTCTTCTTTTGGAAGATTCGTTCCCAAATACTGTTGGTGTAAAACCGCTAGTGATGGGGTCGATAACCCTAAAAAACCAGCAGCGATTTGAGTATCAAATAATCTCTTTGGAACACTCCCACAAACCCTGGAAAAAACCTCCAGGTCTTGTGCTGCAGCGTGCATTACAAATTTTATGTCACTTTTGAAAAGTTCTGAAAGTGAAGACAGGTCACAAGAGAGTGGATCTAATAAGGCAACATTATGTTCGCCCCACGCTATTTGAATTAAGGCCACTTTCGGAAAGTAAGTTCCTTCGCGATGAAATTCAGTATCAATAGCTAATACTTCCTCATTTTTTATCCCAGCAAGCAGTTTTTCAACACCACTATTTGAATCAATAAACTGAAATTCTTCACTTTTCGTGCTCAGTTGAATTTTCCTTCCAAGAGTCGATTATCACAAAACCTGTGTCAGATCTTCGGGGCGGTCAACGTCGAACAAAACCTGGGGATCGATTCCTTCAATTCTCGATAGAGGCAAATCCTTACTCGCCCTCCAAGGGGCTCTAACGCCATTTGAAAATGATTTTAACAGAGTAGATAAAACGCCAGTTGGCCATAAAACATGCATCCACTGTAAATGTCCTTCAACAAGTGGCACAACAACCGATTTTGGGTTCTTCAGCGAGTTTTCAACCATCTTGCTAATAAGGTCAGTCGAAATATTAGGGAGGTCACAAGCTACTACAAGAACATGTTTCTTACCTTTGTTCTTAAAATAATTAAGGGCTGTGATTATTCCTCCAAGCGGTCCTTCTCCTGGATACTCATCTGCGAGACACTCATGGCCAAGAAAGGTAAACGCTTTACTGTCTCCACCCACGATTTTCAAATTCATCACTCCTGCTCTATTTAACGAGCCAGCAACCTTACTAAC
>CETA01037447.1_pt1 | contig 10782 bp, 15 predicted proteins | sample 531251 | NCBI WGS metagenome assembly CETA01 (sample SAMEA2622362, study PRJEB7988) | marine metagenome | biome: marine biome (ENVO:00000447); feature: mesopelagic zone (ENVO:00000213); material: "saline water (ENVO:00002010), including plankton (ENVO:xxxxxxxx)" | depth 380 m
AAAAAACACAAAATACCAAAAAACGACTTTGAGAAAACTTGGATGATTATACCACTTGTGGGGCCATTTGAGCCGATTCTGAACCACCAAGACCGATCCTTTGACGTCCCTTTTCTGTTATGGAGTAAGAGAATGGTTTGGTTTGCATGTTTCTTTCAACAAAACCATCAACATACAACTTTTTCATCGTTCGTGATATATGCTCCCTACTACGACCAAGTGTGACTTGTATATCACGTGATGTCATAGATTTGTCTGTGATTAATCCTAATACAGTCTCAATCACATCATCAAAGCCCATATTGGGTGCTCTACGCCTAGATTCAACAGGTTTGGGTGTTGGTTTTACAACATTTGGACGTGGTGTAGGAACCTCTTGTGACCTTTCCTCCACATTATTTTCAATTCCCGGTGATGTGGTGTGATATGAACTATCGAGACTTTCTATTTCAATTGAATCCAACTTGATTTTCATATCGATTAATTGTCTTTCATAAAATTCTAAACGCTGTGAATCTACCTTATTTTGACTGTTAGAGGCTGAAAATTGCCTTATTTTCAAATAAACAAAGAATGAGAATACGCCGATAAGGATAGGCAAAACCACACTTAGAATTACCGGAGGATCTGGTATTTCCACTATCACAACATATCATGATAAATTTGTGATTTATCATATTAGGACAAGATTAATTCACATCTTACATTAATCTAAACATCACTACAAAACATCACCTTAACTTAGCTTAGCACTAAAATCAGGCATAAAATCACATACCAACAGCCTGTTTTACCACACGCTCAATTATACTTGTGATTTCTTGTTCCCGCTCAGGGAAAACATCACCATCTTTTATCACAGAGACCTGTTCGGAGAGTTTTGACATCACATCAATATCATCAGGTAAAATAACACCAAAAATCTTCAAAACAATAAAAGAATAATACAATCCTGCAAGTTTCTCACGTGATTGTGAAACTTGCCTGTAATACGCGCCTTTTGATATAGCAAAATCTGTAAAAACCAAGTCCTTTTGTTTTAGAATAATTTCAACTTGTCGCTCTGTAAACAGTGATTTTTTGATAATTTCTTTCATAATATTGGAAAAATTGTTTGGTTGTAAGTCGCTCATAGCTATACAATATTGTATACCACCACTAAAATAAAACCTTAAAGACACCATATAGATCGAGTGGTATGAGCGGTAAAGTAGAAAACCTACTAAAAAACAGGCGCAAAAAAGGCCCAGTGGTCTTTGTTCTAATAGATTCTGAGGCTTCCAACACCAAATCATCCGTCAAACTGGCAAAGGAGGCTGAGAAACTAGGCGCTGGATCAGTTTTGGTAGGTGGTTCTTCGGCTACAGACCAGATGGAGATGGCAGAAGTTGTAGGAAGTCTGAAAAAAGCAGTAAAAATACCAATTATCCTATTTCCTGGAAACGTTACAGGGGTAGTTCCACAGGCAGACGCCATACTATTTAGCTCACTTTTGAACTCTGAAAATCCATACTATATCTCTCAGGCACAGGCATTGGGAGCTCCAAACGTGCTCAAATTCGGCTTGGAAGCACTACCTACGGCATATTTAGTCATAGGAGAAGGCACTTCAGCATGGTTTGTTGGAAATGTAAGAGGAATTCCATTCGATAAACCAAAAATTGCCGCAGCATACTCACTATCTGCCCAATTCCTAGGCATGAGGTTTGTATATCTTGAGGCTGGCTCTGGCGCAAAACAGAATATTACTCCAGAAATGGTCAAAACTGTAAGAAGTGTATTCAAAGGATTTTTGATTGTCGGTGGTGGAATTAAGGACAAAAAGACAGCAAAAGCTTTGGTAAAAGCTGGAGCTGACGGACTTGTCATCGGAACGTTGCTTGAACAGACAGGCGGTCTAAAGAAATTTACCGAAATAATCAAAAGCATTAGAAAGTAACACTTTGTGTTAACATTATGGCAAAGTGTAAAAAATGCGGTTTAGACTCACATGAGCTTATCTGGGATCAGGCATATCATGAAACCAGTGGAAAATGGAGATTGTTTCATGAGGGTCAGGGTAGACCACATGACTGCCATCCTCAAAAAACAGAGGAAATCGTGCCTGAATCAAACTCAAAACCACTTGTAAAATGCCCAAAATGTGATCCTTTGAGTACTACAGCTTGGTTTAAGCGAGAAGAGTTACAAGAACATCTCAAAGTAGAACATTTTGGATTTTGGTAGTTAAGTAATACTAAATTCACTATTACTAAGATTAAGTATGACTAAAACACTAAATGTAATAAAATAATTATTTTTTTATGCAAAAAGAATTCCAACACCTCAAAGAACATAATGTTAGTTATACTGCTCATTGGAAGAGGGCAATGCAGATGAGTGTTGCATTATTTATTCATGCATGGATCCCAGATGTGTTACAGACCTATGCAAGTAATAAAATGAAACAAGCCCGTTTACACGCCTAGAAATTCTATATTTTAAAAACACAAAAACACGCATCACTGTGAGAAGCTATCTCAACTTGATGTATTCATAGGCACCAATTTTATTGTCAAAACAATACTGGGTTTTCTGAAATCCCTTCCTAAATTCGGCGATTTTACCCGTCATTTCACCCGGGTCCTTCTTGTCAATGACGACATCTTTGATCATGGAGGCTATTTCTTTCATCTCAGATTCCTTCATACCAAGTCGGGTAATCTCTGAGGTTCCAAGTCTAATTCCACCCGGATGCATGTAATGGCGGTTTGCCTTCAAGTCACCAGGGATTAATTGACGATTGACAATAATATTTGCCTTTTCCAAATCAGCCTCGATCTTTCCACCATCAGCATAATCAAGGACGTTCACAACAGCCTGATGAGATTCCGTATAACCATTTTTCTCACCAAGAACTTTGAATCCAACATTATTCAACTCGGCAGCTAAAGCTTTGGCATTATTGATTGTCTGTTCTGCATAGTCTTTTCCAAACTCTAATGCCTCTGCGAACGCAACGGCTTTTGCTGCCATATGATGAATGTGATGACTACTTGTCAGACCCGGAAACATTGCCTTTTTGACAGGCTCAGCATGCCTATCAAATCCCAAGACAAGACCACCCTGAGGACCAAATAATGTCTTATGTGTACTCATAGTCATGGTATCAACCCCCTCTCTCAACGGATCCTGGAATTTACCACCTGCGATTAGACCCGCAACATGTGCGGCATCATAATTGATATGCATATCATGGCTTTTCAGAAAATCAGCCAATTCTTTTACTGGGTGTGGAAACAAAAACACAGAACCACCAAACATTGCAATTTTTGGTAGCCTTCCCTGACTTTTCAAATCTTCAACTTTTGCCTTTGTCTTGTCAACATCCAACGTCATCTCTTCTGGGTCAAACGCAAAGAATTCAATATCAAGACCGTGAACTAATCCGGCAGTTCCAGAATGTTCCTTTTTTCCATGTGATATATGACCACCAGCTGGAATTGATGAGGCAATCATAACATCACCAGGATTTGAAAATGCTGAATAAATTGCCAAATTGGCAACAACTCCTGAAACAGCTCTGACGTCAGCAAATTCAGCATTAAACAGTTTTTGGGCCAACTCCATACATTGAGTTTCTACCTCATCGATGTACGTACAACCTGCATATACTCGCTCACCAGGCCAGCCCTCAGCATACCTGTTTCCAAAATCAGACATTACAGCCTCCCTTACCGCCGGGCTTGGAATGTTTTCACTAGCTATCAGAGGAATCGAATTTTCGAACCATTTGTGATGTGTTTCAAGACTGGAAAACACCTTTTCATATGCATCTTTAGCATAATCAGTCATGTAATTTACCCTTATTTTCCTAATTTAAGACCAGCGATCTTTTTTGTAAATCTGCCTAAATCTAAAAACTAAGGTATAAATTTAGAAAATCGAGTTTTTGTAATATGGCAGCACAAGCAACCAAAGCCAATATGCCAGTAGTTATACTGAAAGACGGTGCCGAACAGTCAAAAGGTAGAGATGCTCAAAAAAACAACATTGCTGCAGCTAAAATAATTGCTGAGATCGTTCATACAAGTTTAGGTCCAAGAGGAATGGATAAAATGTTAGTTGATTCACTTGGTGATGTCACAATCACAAATGATGGTGCGACAATTCTAAAAGAAATTGACGTTCAACATCCAGCTGCTAAAATGTTGGTTGAAATTGCTAAAACAACTGATAATGAGGTCGGCGATGGAACAACATCTGCAGTGATTCTTGCAGGCGCATTACTTGAACATGCAGAATCACTAATAATACAAGATGTTCATCCAACAATAATTGTTGATGGTTATAGAAAAGCTGCTAAAAAAGCAAAACAATTTTTAGATGGCATTGCAGAAAAAATACCAGCAAACGACAAATCATCACTACTCAAAATTGCAAAGACTTCAATGCAAACAAAACTAGTCCGAAAGGACTCTGAAAAATTAGCTGAGATGGTTGTTAAAGCAGTATTGTCTGTAGCAGAAAAAAATAATGAAAAATATACAGTTGACATTGATGATATTAAAGTAGAAAAGAAATCAGGCAGTTCAATCAACGACTCTGCTATTATTCAAGGCATTGTACTAGACAAAGAAATTATTCATTCTGGAATGCCTAAGAAAGTCACAGATGGCAAGATTGCACTTGTTAATACTGCACTTGAAATTAATAAAACAGAGACTGATGCTAAAATTAATATTTCAAACCCACAACAAATGAAATCATTTTTGGATGAAGAAAATAGAATGCTAAAAACAATGGTTGACAAAGTAATTGGTTCTGGAGCAACTGTAGTATTATGCCAAAAAGGAGTTGATGATATGGCACAACATTATCTTGCAAAGGCAGGAGTTTTGGCTGTAAGACGCGTTAAAGAAAGTGATATGGCAAAACTTGCAAAAGCTACAGGCGCAAGAATAGTAAATAATCTAGATGATTTATTTGAAAAAGATTTAGGTTCTGCAGAATTAATTGAAGAGAAAAAAGTTGAAGAGGATAAATGGGTTTTTGTAGAAGGATGTAAACATCCAAAATCTGTCACTCTACTGTTACGTGCAGGCTCGCAAAGAGTTGTTGATGAAGTGGAACGTTCAATCCATGACTCATTAATGGTTGTTAGAGACGTAATGGAACATCCATCAATTGTAGCTGGTGGTGGTTCACCTGAAACATTTGCTGCAACTAAAATACGAAGTTGGGCTAAATCATTAGAAGGTCGTGAACAGTTAGCAGCTGAGAAATTTGCAGATGCATTAGAGGCAATTCCTTTAGCTCTTGCAGAAAATGCTGGAATGGATCCAATTGACACATTAACAAATCTACGCTCAAAACAAATCAAAGGCGAGAAATGGACTGGAATTGATGTTATGAAGGCAAAAGTTGGAAATATGCAAACAAGTGATATTATTGAACCATTAGCAGTTAAACAACAAATTGTTTCTGCTGCGTCAGAGGCTGCATGTATGATTCTTAGAATTGATGATGTTATCGCCACTGCAAAATCTGCCGGTCCACCACCAGGTGCTGAAGGTGGAATGCCACCAGGAATGGGTGGAATGCCACCAGGAATGGGTGGAATGGGTGGAATGCCAGACATGGGCGGAATGATGTAATTATTTAGTAAATCTTTAAACAAAACACTTTTTGAAATAATTTAAGTTGGCAAGATTTAGAAAGAATAAATTTTTCAAAAAGAAAAATTCCCAAACTCAACCTGAAATTTTCAAAAATACTGAAAAACCAGAATTGGAAACCGCACTAGTCGAAGAACGTACTTCTATCAGCAATACACCTCCAGAAAAATCATGGATTAAATCTGGCATAAAATATGTTTACATTATAGCTATTGCAGCACTTGCATGTGGAATATTTACACCTTTTACAACTGGTGCAGAATTAGAGATTGTAATTTTTGGTATATTGATTTTATTAATTGGACTCGGTGGTGGAATCTTAATTTTTATAGGAAATCAGCGAGAGAGCCATTCCAAAATTTTTGTTTTAATAGGATTGACTTTCATAACCATTTCACTTTTCTTAATGTTTGTGATAGCAAAAGGTATTATCATTTAGTTGGATTTTGTTCCAAATTTGAAATCTTAGAAACTACTTCATCATGGACAAATCCATTTGTCACCAAAAGACCATTTTCATGATTTACAATATTAGTGTTATAGACAAGCTCGTTTCCCGTAACATCAGTTATTTTTCCACCAGCCTCAGAAATTATACAATATGAGGCACAGGTGTCCCACTGTTTCATTTTATTTGTGGTAGTCAAGTAAACATCGGCCATGCCAGATGAGATTTCCATCACCTTAAGCGAACTGCCTATACTGGCGGTATGAGTTATTTTCAAATGATCAAGAATTTTCTTTTCTCTATCAGATAAATGATGTCTGCTTACTAGAGCAAGACAGTCCTCAAGATTTTGTGTTTCTCTGACTGAAATCACCTCCCAAACACACTCCTCTGTTGTGTCAGAATGGGAACAAAATGCACCCATTCCTCTTTCTGCATAATACAATTTTTGTTTGGTAGGCCAGTAAATCAATCCCATAACAGGAATATGATTTTCAACCAACCCAATCATTATCGTAAACTCACCAGTACGATTTACAAAATCAGTAGTTCCATCAAGTGGATCAACAATCCAAATTTTATCACTGTTTAGTCTGGATTTATCATCTACATCTTCTTCTGACAAAATGGGAATTCCAGTTTTTTCCAAAGCGGCTCTGATTATTTTATTACTCTCTAAATCCGCTTTTGTAATTGGAGAGTCATCATCTTTTTTACCAACTTCAAAATCGCTTTCATAAATTTCTCTAACCCTCTCACCAGCCTCAATAATTGTGTCAATCACAGATTCAATACCTGAGACTTTTGAGGAGATTGGAAGAGTTTTCATTTTATGCATTACGTGTAAGTTCTGGCTTTAATATCCATGCTACAGCTAAAGCAACGAATGGTATTGATACGAAAGCAATCATTTGGAGAATAACTGTCAGTTGTGGTTTTGCAACATCTGGATCCGCAATAATCCATGGTAGAGGAAGTGTGACAATAAACCAAATACCACCTAATAGACTAATAATCTCAACCTTTCTCTTTGTTTTCGGATTCATTCTACATACACACTCTGTTTTTCTTAGAATTTAATTCCAAAGGTCCATCGGCGGTTTACCACATAATTTATGGCACCAGCAATTATAATTCCTATTCCTGCGGCATGTATGTAATACAGTGCGATATTTTCTACCAAGACATATGTAATTCCAAGTTGAATTCCCATTCCAATGATGCTAACCACTAGAAATTTAACATACATTACACTATTCCTCTGATCCTCAATTGAATCACTGAAAGTCCAAAATCGATTAAACAAAAAATTTGATGATATTGAAATCGAGATGGCAATTACCTGTGATGCTATATACCAAAACCCTACAAAATCTGTGAGGATAAATAATATTCCAAGATTAACTAAAACTCCAGAGGCTCCTACGGAATAGTACTTTATTGCATGTTTAGCAAAGAGCGAAAACCCACCAATCTTTTTTCCACCATCAACTGTCATAATTTGCTTGAAACTACCTTGTATTATTATCAAACTATTCCTCATACCATTTTTTTCATAAATTTCAAGTTTTTTTAGAAAAAATTCACGATTTATTTAAATATTTTAAAACCGTACTAGGTTTGATGCTTAAGGTTGTAAAACCTATCGACTAAAGCAGCTTGGCTCTGTAAAACCATGATATGAGTTGGCTAAAATGCCTACAAGAGAGGTGTTCTCTCAGTGTTTTACGAAAGGGTCAAGCCAACATTTTAAATGCTGATTCTTGATAGTGATATGCTGACTGAGCCTTCCAAATTACCAAACCGCTCAACTGTAATATCATAATTGCAAGTTTTCTGATTTGGGCATTGTTGATTTGAAATCACCACATTTTCTTTCCCGATATATTCCCACGTATAGTATTTTGAGATTCCAGTATCTACCAATGTTTTCTCCAAAACAAACAATTCAGAGAAAACCATTACTCCCTGTCCAGACCAAACAACAGAGATTTTTAGACGTTCTGGCGAATCTCCCATAGGCACAAACTCAAATTTGTATGGAACATTTCTTTCTAATGTAACTGGAGAAGATTTGTGAAGACTAACATTAGCAAATTCAGGTCCAGCTATACGCTTACTCCATACCTCTGAGTTTGGGCGTTTCTCATCTACGGAATATTCAGGATTAATCTGGGCTCCAGCAGCAACCAAGCCTATGATAGTTGCTAGTATGATACCTCCAATTATGGACTTCTTACGCACAGAATTCATGACATCTACTAGTAAATTTAGTCATCGAAGTTGAATGATTTGTTAACCATTATTCACACCTGAAATTAACTACATATTTCAAAACATCAGGCATGGGAAACTTCCAAGACAAGTGGTCAAGACCTGCAAAACAGGGATTTATGGAAAAACTCACTGATACAGTAAAACCAAAAGGTGCACTAAAACCAAGAGTAGAAACTGCCGTTAAAAGACTTCAAGCACAGATTGCAAAAATGGACGGTATGGTTAACAAACTAAAACAGAGAGACCAGGAAATTTTTCAGAAAATTGTTGTAGCAACACAACAACATGACACTTATTCCAGTAAGGTATTATCAAACGAATTAGTTGAAGTTAGAAAGGTAGGTAAAATTTTAGGAAACGCAAAGATGGGTTTAGAGAGGATTGAATTACGATTAACAACATTCCACGACCTTGGTGATACCGTGGTCACATTAATGCCAACAATCGGACTCATGAACGGTCTAAAGGGCTCACTAGTCAAATTTATGCCTGGTGCAGACCAAGAGATTGGAAGAATGACTGAGATGTTAGGCGGACTAATGACAGACACATTCAGTAGCAGTGAATCAACATTCGGCGCTGATGAATCAACGAACTCAGAATCAGAAGGCATTCTCGCAGAGGCAGCAGCAGTCGCAGAATCACAATCTGGCGATAAATTCCCATCAGTTCCTACAATGGATCTACCTGGAATTCCAAGTACTGAATCAAAGTTTATGTAAAATTTAGAATCTATAAATTCGAGGTTTTTGTACGCGATTCTTTAAAACTCTTAATCCTACTTCCCTCATCATCTACAACTCGATCAATTCCAGCTAATTTATCTCGTAAACTTGTGATGAGCCCGCCAACCTCATCTGCTTCTCTTTCTACAGCAGATCGCTTATCTGTTAATTTTTGAATTCCCTGTGTCTCCTCATCAATGTAATCATTAACTTTCATCAATTTTTCCTTCAGATTTTTTATATCTACAGATTCCTCTTCAATATCCTTTTCCAACCCAGTTCGTTTCTCTTTTAGATTGGAAATCATCATTCCAACATAATCAATTGCCTCTTCCAGTTTGGCTCGTTTATCCATCAATGATGAGATTCCAATATCGCTACTGGACGATGTTGATTGTTGGACTTTATCTTGCGCCTCATTTAACCCAGAACCATATTCATTTTCAGGCAGAGATTCAACAGATTCAGACTGTGTGGTTTCAGCCTCACCTTCTTCATAGACTGGACGTTCTTCTACTATTTCCGAACCCTCCGAATCATCATCCTTCAGTCTATCAAACAATCCCGTCATAAATTGAATTGAAATACCTCAAATAAAAAGCTGAACGATTATTCTTGTTAATTTAATGGATTTTTTATGTGTAAGAAAATCCATATTTTTCTAGTTATTTTGCGAAAATCATCAATTTTCAAATTTTTTTATTCCAAATTACCTGTTCCGCTATGCGTTCCGCCATGCCGTTTCAAAATGTTCCTCATAAAGCTAGGGATTCTATACATACCATGTCAAAACAACAATACAGATCCGAGATGGGGATAATGGGAGACATACTGGATGTTACCCTGAATGGTGGTCAACAAGGCGTAATTGTGTCTGCGATTTCAAGACGCGCTAATCTATCTCACTATGCAGTTCTAGACAAGTGTGACAAACTGGTTGAGGCTGGATTAGTTGAGACAAAAAGAGACGAAAGAAACCGAAAATTCAGCATAACTGAAAAAGGTCTTGAATTCTTTCAGGAGTTCAAAACATTCAGAGATCTTCTAGAATCCATGAATCTAAGGTATTAGAAATGTACCAAACGTCAGCGGGTTGTAGGCGAAAAAAAGATTTTAGCGGTGATGGAATCCTTTTAAGCCCTACCGAAGCCCTGACAACAATGACGCTCGTACCAATAGCGGCCTTCGTCCTAATTCTGCTTGCTATATCGGTACCATTACAAAACTCGTTTGGCTCAAATCGAACCCTTGATTTTTCTCTTTTTCCAGATGGGTCGGCACATGTTTTTTATGAATTAGAATCAGATCCATTTTTTCCAGACACACAAGTGACAGTGTTTGGTGATTTAATTGAGAATTTGGTTGTAGAAGACGAAAATGGATTTCTTCTAAGTGTTGAGGCATCTCCTAATAATCCTAATATCTTCGAAGTAGAAACTTTAGGCGCATCAATAATTTCGATTAATTATGATACATACTCGCTTGTATCAAAAAATGGAAAAGTTTGGTCTTTTACAATTGATTCACCTACCGAATTTTCATTGTTAATGCCAAGAAATTCCTTAGTTGTTGGAATGACTACCTTTCCAATTGATATGAATGAAGATGATAATAGAACAAAAATGCTCTTACCCCCAGGCCCTGTAGAGTTAACATATTTTCTTACACTTGCAGA
>CETA01043420.1_pt1 | contig 10773 bp, 5 predicted proteins | sample 531251 | NCBI WGS metagenome assembly CETA01 (sample SAMEA2622362, study PRJEB7988) | marine metagenome | biome: marine biome (ENVO:00000447); feature: mesopelagic zone (ENVO:00000213); material: "saline water (ENVO:00002010), including plankton (ENVO:xxxxxxxx)" | depth 380 m
TGATTTTTATTTTTATAAGAAAAATTTTTGGATTTATATTTATATTCGGATGAATTAAACCATATTACTTTATAAGTTTTTATATTTTTAACATTTTTAATTCTTAACCAAGCACTCATTTTTAAACATAATATATGTTCACTATTTACTGTATATGTATCTCCTTTCACATTTGATATTTCATACATTTCATCTTCACCCCTTCCTAATCCTAATACTTTTCTTGGTTTTGAATCAATACCCATTAACAAATCACCTTCTTTTATATCTTGAACCATTTTAATTTTACCGTCATACATTAGTATCGGCGTGTTTTTCCCGTGACATTTACCAACGCCTGGACTCCCGACAACTGCTAATGCGTGTCCTTTTGAAGGTGGATTTGAAACCCATTTTGCTACTAATTCAACTAATGCTTCTTTTACTTGTTCTTGACCATATATTGCTTTATCAAGGGTATTTTTAATATCATATAATTTATTTCCAATTTCTGTATAATCATTTTGTTTAGAAAGACTAAATTTACAATATTTTCCAAATGGAATTTTTAATATATTGTCTAACCATTCTCGTAATTTTTTATATTCAGAACCGGAATTTTCCAATGTTTGCAATAATTCAAGTTTTTTAATAATTATTGCTTTAGTTTCAAGTGGAATATCTGATAATAGTATTTTTACTTTTTCTGGTACTGATTTATCATTTATTTCTTTTATCTGAGTTTCCATTGATTTAACTTTTTCTTTTTCTTCAATTGATAATTTTTTATAAACATCTGATTCGTCATTTACATCATAATCTTCGTCTTCATCTTCATTTAATTGTTTATTCCAATGAGTATTTTCTGCTAATGCTTTTTTGATTGATGATCGTAATTTAGTTCGTAAAATACCTTCTAATAATTTTCTATTTATATCAGTTTTTTGGATAACATTTTTTGCTTTCATATCTTTAATATTATCTGCTTCGTCTATGATTAATATATCATCGTCATCGTCATCAGAAGAAGAACTACTCATTATATAACAATTTTCGAATTTTTGATCGTAATTTGAATCATCTTCTTCTATGAATAGAGAATTATCTGTTATTATAGAATCATTTTCATCTAAATTAATTATTTCTGAATTTTCATCATCCGAATTATCGTTATCTGAACTATTATTTGTGCTCATTATTATATTACTATAATATATTTTTTGTTCTTTTTTTTTCGTTATTCTTCTTTTTTTGTATGGAGGTATTTTATTTAAAATTTCTGATAAATTGGAATTAGATAAAAAATCGGTTAATGTTCTTTTATCATTTCTGGTTAATATGTTTTTTTTTAATATTCTATTTAATTCATTATTTATTGGAGAATTATCATTTGTAGGCATATTAATTACTATTAAATAAGTTTTTTTTTTTAATAATTTAATTCTATATATAGATATATATTTATATACATATTTATAAATCTATATAAAGTTAATGTTGTTTTTTAAAAATATAAAATTGATTTATATTTTTATTTAATATATTTGAAAATAAATGAACGATATTGATATTTCAAAGAGAATACGTGAAATTCGTTTTAGTATTGCTTCGCCCGATATGATTCGGGCGATGGGGACTACTCAAATAACTATTCCTGAATTATATGAAAATAATTGTCCAAAATTTTCTGGATTATTTGATTTACGAATGGGGACACAAGATAATTTATTTTTATGTAAAACATGTAAAAATAATATGAAAGATTGTTCTGGGCATTTTGGATATATAGATCTAGCTCGGAAAGTATATTTTATACATTTTTTACCAACTGTTAAGAAAATTTTACAATGTGTTTGTTATAAATGTTCTAATCTTTTAATTGATAAAACAAATATTAATATTATTAAAAAGTTAAAAAAGAAATCTCCAAATATTCGTATGAAAATTATTTATAAATTATGTTCTTCACAATCGAAAAAAACTTGTACTAATTACAATGGTTGTGGTCGTCTTCAACCTCGTTATATTAAAGAGGGAACAAATTTATTTGTTATACACAAAATTGCTAATCCGGATGGAAATGGAAAACCCATAGATAAAAAGGTTCAACTTAATGCGGATGATTGTTATGATATTTTAAGAAAAATTTCAGATGAAGATTGTGAACTTTTAGGATGTTCGCCAATCTTTTCTAGACCTGAATGGTTAATTTGTTCTGTTTTACCAGTTCCTCCACCTTGTGTTAGACCATCCGTTAAACATGATGCTAATTTAAGATCAGAGGATGATTTAACATATAAATTATTAGATATTATCAAAGCTAATAATAGTCTTATGGTTAAAGTAAAATCTAATGATCAAAATCATATCAATGATTATATTGATTATTTACAATATAATATTACTACATTAATTGATAATGAAGTTAAAGGAATTCCTCCAGCACAACAAAGAACTGGAAGATTGCTTAAATCAATTAGACAACGTTTGAAGGGGAAAGAGGGGAGAATTAGGGGAAATATTATGGGAAAAAGGGTTAATTTTTCTGCGAGAAGTGTTATATCTCCTGATCCAAACATTGATATTGATGAATTAGGTGTTCCTCTTAAAATTGCTATGAATATGACTTTTCCGGAAGTTGTAAATGTTTATAATATACATGCTTTAACTACATTAGTTGAAAACGGACCTGAAAAACATCCAGGTGCTAAATATATTATTAAAAAAAATAAAGATAGATTGGATTTACGATATGTTAAAAATTCTAATATTAGATTAGAATATGGTGACGTTGTTGAAAGGCATATGGTAAATGGGGACATAGTATTATTTAATAGACAACCATCTCTTCATAAAATGAGTATGATGGGGCATAGAGTTCGTGTTATGCCGTATTCGACTTTTAGATTAAATGTTGCTGTTACTACACCATATAATGCTGATTTCGATGGAGATGAAATGAATTTATATCTTGCTCAATCGGTTATGGCTTCTACAGAAATAGAAGAATTAGTATGTGTACCAAATCAAATCATTAGTCCACAATCTAATAAACCTGTTATTGGATGTATTATGGATACAGTTGTTGGAGCTAATAATATTACTCGTAAATCTACAAAACTTAATTTTAAAGAAATTATGAGTATGTTACCTCATATTAGTACATTTAATGGTAATTTACCTCCATTTAAAGTTAATACATTTGATAATAAACATATTCCTGATAATATTTATTTAGAGGGTAGAGAAATTTTTTCTTTACTTTTACCATCGGAAGTTAATTATTTTAAATCAATGGATGATGAAGATAATATTGAAATTATTAATGGTGATTTAATTACAGGTAAATGTTCCAAGGCAGTAACTGGGACTTCAGGTGGAAGTTTAGTTCATATTATTCAAAATGATTTAGGAAGAAATTCAACAAAGCGATTTTTAACTGAAATTCAAGGAGTTACTGGAACATGGTTAATGAAAAATGGATTTAGTGTAGGAATTGGTGATTGCTTACCAGATACAAAAACAAAAGATTATATTAATAGTACAATTTCCAAGGCAAAGGCTAATGTCAAAAATATTATTAGTGCTACAATTTCTAGCAGACTTAAATTAGAAACAGGTATGTCTATTAGGGAAGAATTTGAAGCTCGTATTTTAAATATTCTTAATACGGCAAGAGATGATGCAGGAGGATTAGCTACTAAAAAATTGGGAGATGATAATGCTATTAAAAATATGGTTACATCTGGTTCTAAGGGTAATTTTATTAATATTAGTCAAATTATGGCTTCCGTTGGACAACAAAATGTTTCATCTGGGGCAAAAAGTGGTCGTATTCCTTGTGGATATAGAGATAGAACTTTACCACATTTTCAAAAATTTGATGATGGTCCGGAAAGTAAAGGTTTTGTTGAAAATTCATTCTTATCAGGATTAACTCCATACGAATTCTTTTTTCATGCTATGAGTGGTCGTGAAGGTTTAATCGATACCGCTGTTAAATCGGTATCTTGGGATACAAAACTAATAATTTTAGATAATGGTAAAGTTAAAAATATTAAAATAGGTGAATGGATAGATAGTGATTTAGCGAATAATAAAGAAAAAGTAATTCATTATGATGAGAAAGATGCTAATATGGAACTTTTAAATTTAGATAAAGATGTATTTATACCAACAACAACGAATAATGGGAATATGTCTTGGGAAAAGGTAACAAAAATAACAAGACACGATCCAAGTGAATATATTTATAAGGTAACTACGAAATCAGGTAGAGATGTAAAAGTGGTAGAATCAAAATCATTATTGATTTGGGATAAAGAATTAAAAAGATATGAAGAAAAAGATATGAAAGATATAAAAATAGGTGATAAAGTACCAGTATCTATAAATTTAAAAAATAATTTAAATGAAATAAAATTTATAAATATGAAAGAATATTTACCGAAAGAGGAATATATTTATGGAACCGATTTTAATAAAGCTAAAAATATGGTTGAAAAAATATTGGAAAATAGGAAAAAAATGCCAGCATTATGGTGGAATAAAAATAATGGAAAAGAATTTATATTACCTTATAAAAATTCACAAAATTTTTTAAGGACATTAAAACGTTCAAATATTAAAAATATAAAAGATGGAAATATTTATTGTTATCAGGGTGTGAGAACAATATCTTTGATAGAGGATAAAATGGAATTAAATGAAGAAAATGGATTTTTCATTGGATTATATATTGCGGAAGGTAATTCACATATTAAAAGTGGAAAAGTATGTATAGCGAATAATGATAATAAAATATTAGAAAAGATTAGAAAATGGTTTGATAAAAGAAATATAATTAATAAAACATATATTAAAAATAATTCAAAATCAGTATCAACAACAATTCAAGGTTATTCAACAATATTATCGAAATTTTTAAATAAATTTGTGGGTAAAAATAGTAGATATAAATTTATACCTGCGGAGTTTCAATTAGCACCAGATAATTTTATAAAAGGATTTATCGATGGATATTATTCAGGAGATGGAACAATATCAAAAAATTCGATAGATTGTTCATCGGCATCAAAAGATGTAATAGAAGGAGTAAGTATGTTATTAACAAGATTTGGAATTTATAGTAAAATGTCTGTTTCCATATTAAAAAGAAATAATTTTAATACAGAAAATATAGCTCCAATAAATAGATTATCTATTAGATCATTATTTGCTAAAAAATTTGCGAATACTTTTAAATTAACAATTGATTATAAAAATGAAAGATTAATAAAAATATTGGAATCAAAAACATTATTAAAGTATGAAAATACATATAAAGTAATAAATGATACAATATTAGATGAAATTATATCTATCGAAAAAATATTATCTAATAATCAAAAAGTATATGATTTAACAATTCCATCTACAAAAAATTTTGGGTTATATAATGGATTACAAGTATATGATACATCGGAAACTGGATATATTCAACGACGATTAATGAAGGCAATGGAAGACTTAAAAGTTCATTATGATATGACTGTTCGTAATGAAAGAGATCAAATTATTCAATTTATTTATGGAGATGATGGATTTGATGCTACACGAATTGAAAAGCAAAAAATAGAAATTTTAAAATATAATAACAAAATTTTTTTCAATAAGTATAAATGGAAAAAGAAAGAATTGAAACAAAATATGGACAAAAAATCTTATAAACGAATGAAAACAAATAGTAATTTTGAGGAAATTATTGACAAAGAATTTAGTAGAATTGAAAATTATAGAAATTATTTACGAAAAATTAGACACGAAGATATATCATATTCACCAGTTCATATTTATAGAATTATAAAACAAGCCAAAAATAGATTTAATATCGATAATCAATCTGTTAGTGATATTAATCCAATTGATATTATTACAAAAGTTGAAGAAATATGTTCAAAATTAAGAGCATTGATTAGTGATGATGATATTATCAAAGAAATTAATCATAAATCGATGAAAAATTTTAAAATGTTGCTTAGAACAAAATTATCAAGTAAGATGGTTATTATGGAACATAAATTAAATTTATTAGCATTTGATTGGATTATTTCTAAAATATATGAACAATTTGATAAATCTTTAGTTCAACCTGGGGAAATGGTTGGTTCAATTACTGCACAATCTATTGGAGAACCAGCTACTCAAATGACATTAAATACATTTCACTTGTCTGGTGTGGCATCTAAATCTAAAATTACTAGAGGTGTCCCACGATTACGAGAATTAATTAATGTATCAAAAAATCCAAAAACACCATCAATAACAGTTTATTTAGATAAAAAAATATCTAAAAATAAGGATGAAGTTAAAAAAATTATTAATCAATTACAATATACGAATTTAAGATATTTTGTTGTTGAAACATCTATTCATTATGACCCTGAAATTTACAAAAAAAGTACTAATATTACAAAAGATAAAGAGTTTGTCGAAGAATATTATGATATTTTTGATGATGATGTGAGTTTTGAAAATTTATCACCATGGGTTCTTAGAATTGAATTTGATCATCAATATATGTTAGACAAACAATTCACTATGTTTCAAATTTACGAACATCTTTTAACTAAATATGATTCTAAAAAAATTCAAGTAATTTTTACTGATGATTGTGCTAAAACATTAGTTCTTCATATTCGTTTTATGTATCAAAATATTTCAAAAGAAATTACTGACCTAGATCAAAAAAAATTAAGAGATTTTGAACAAATTGTTGTTAATGATTCTGCTGTAAAAGGTTTAAAAAATATTGACAAAGCATTTATGAGAGAAATTAAAACAGCTGATTATAAAAAAAATGGAGATCAATATAATATAAAGGAATGGATTATTGAAACAAATGGAACAAATCTTGCTACATGTTTATGTAATCCCTTTATTGATTCTACTAGAACTATTTCTAATGATATACATGAAGTTAAAGAAATTTTTGGAATTGAAGCATCTAGAACAATTTTGTTTGAAGAAATTAAACAAGTTATTGGGGATAGTGGAATTTATATCAATGATAGACATCTTAATATTTTAGTTGATGTTATGACTAATAAAGGTTATATTATGAGTATTGACAGACATGGGATTAATCGTTCTGAAACAGGACCCTTAGCTAGAAGTAGTTTTGAAGAAACTACTGATCAATTAGTTAAGGCAGGAATTTATTCTCAAGTTGATAATATGGTTAGTGTAACTGCTAATATTATGACTGGACAAAAAGCTAAATTTGGAACACATATGAGTTCTATTATTCAAGATATGAAATTGATTACTGAAAAAGGAAAAAAACCTGTTGAAATTTCAAGGGAAAAGAAGACAATTTTTTCATTAAAACAAATCATATCATAATTTTTTTTCTTATTATTATATTAAACAAGCTATAAATGACTCAAGTATCTTCACAAAATTTTAAAGGATTTTTGCCAAAAATATGGGGACCATCTGCTTGGAAATTTATACATACAATTGCTTTATCATATCCAGATAATCCCACGCCATTTGACAAAGAGAATTATAAAGCATTTTTTTTTAGTTTACAAAATGTTGTACCTTGTGGGAAATGTAGAGAGCATTACGCAAAAAATATTAAAGATATTAAAATTAATAATTATTTAGATAATAGCTCATCTTTATTTTTATGGACAAATAAAATACATAACTTAGCTAATGCATCATATGGAGGAAAACAAACTGACGTTAATACTGCCAAAAATTTTTTTTTAAATTGGCTTACTACTAATATATCAGAATCAAAAAAACTTAATAATAATAATATAGTTAAAAAAGAACATTTTTCTTTGCCTAAACCAATGTCAAAGAAAAAAATATTGGGAATTTGCTTACTTATTATTGTTTGTATTATTATTGTTCATTTTGTTATGAAAAAATTATTAAAATAGAATTAACTTAGTATTTTTAAAAATGTATTTATCTATTATTGTATTAATTATTAATTTTTTATATTTTGTTGTTGAATTAGTATCGGGATTTTATTTTAATTCAACCGCATTAAAAACAGATGCTTTCCATATGCTTGCCGATATATTAGCAATCTCTATATCAATTTATTGTGAACATTTATCTAAATTTAAAAAAAATAATCGTGTTACATTTGGATGGAATAGAGCCAAAATATTAGGAGGATTTACTAATACTGTTTTCTTAATTTCGACTTGTGTTTTCTTATTTATCGAATCTATTACTAAATTTTTTGAAAAAGATGATATTGATGTTATGATTGAAAATATAGATATTTTCATAATCATAGCAGCAATTGGATTAGTTATTAATTTAGTTAGTGTACTTCTATATAGTAAAATTGGAATTTCTCACGGACATTCTCATGGTGATAGACACGAAGATGGACACGGACATTCTATTAATACAAAGGCATTAATGCTACACTTTTTGGGTGATACCCTTGGTTCTATTATAGTTATGATTTCTGGTTTTCTTATTAAATATGATAATAAATCAAAATTATTACATTATTATGATCCAATATGTTCTCTTATTATAATTTTTATTATTGCTTTCCCAACTTTCAAATTATATTATAAAAGTTTTAAAATTTTATTACAATATTCTCCTAAAAAGATTGAATCGGATAAACTTAAAAAAGAAATACAAAATCTTCCATTTGTTATTAGTATACATGAATTACATATATGGCAATTGGATGAAAAAATAATTATTGGAACTATTCATTTTCAATGTAATGGTTATGAAAATATTGATAAAAAATGTATTTTAATTAAAAAAATTTTCCACAAATTTGGTATTCATTCTACCACTATTCAACCGGAATTTAATGAATTGTGTATTGAACCATCTTGTGATGATAATACTTGTAATCAAAAAAAATGTTGTAATACTACTGATACTTTTATTGTATAAGTTTTGATAAAATTTTTTTAAATTTTTTGGGAAATGTTTCAAAAAAAACATATGATTCATCTTCATTATCTTTTTTTTTATAAACTCGTAAATCTTTTGTAAGATTTTGTTTATGTGTTAAAGCAATTAAGACAAATATATATGGAATCTGAATAATTTGTGATTCTCTACCACGAATCATTAAACTACCTTCCCCCTTCTCAATATTTTCATTATATTTACGCTCTTCAAAAAATTCTCGCGTATACGCCATCGATGCTTCTGATATGTTTAATGAACGTGTATCATTTACTGAAAAACTTGTTTTATTATAAATATCATAACATCCTATTTGAGTACATCCTACACAACTTTTTGTCCTATTCTGTAAAAGGATTTTAACTCTTGTTTTTACAGAATACGATGGATAATAATCATCATCATCCATATGAACTATTATATTATAATTAGCATACTTTACACCTAAATTTCGTTTTCTACCAATTGTTAAAGGTTGATTATTTTCAGTTTGAATCTTTATATATTTTATACGGATATCATTTGGTAATATACTTCGTAAATTATCATTACCATCATCTATTATTATAAATTCTATCTTATTTTTAGGATAATCTATACGATTATAATTTGATATCCAAATATTAAACAAATTTTTTCTATTATAAGTTGGAGTTATAATTGATATATAAGGTAATAGATTTTCTGGATAATTTAATTTTAATTTATATTTATACGAATTTCCATCCATTATTTCATGATCAGCAAAATCAAAAGGCTTATCACAATGTAATCTATCTATATCATAATTAATTGGACGCTTTTCTATATCAGAATAACCCATTTTTTGTGTTGTTAAAAAATTTTTTAATACATAACAATTGTATTTTGTATGAATATGTTGTTTATAAAATTTATCCACTTCTTTATCATATTTCTCTAATTCTGTTATTAATAAATCAAATATTGAATTTGATATCGCATAACTATGTGTTGTCCATATTGCTCCTTTTACCCAATCCGGATTAGTATTATCATATACAGCATCTATATTACCACCTAAATATAACATATCCCAATCGTCTGGAACGGCGGGCAATCTATCTTCTCTTAAAAATTTGCAATCATCTTCTAAAATTAATATGCTAGTTAAATTTTCATTTTTTGCTTGCTTTATTATTTCTAAATGTGATAATAAACAACCACGGGCTGGATTATTTGGAAGAGCAACTGCTTCAAAAAAATTTATGTCTAAATTATATTTTTTTGCTTGTTTTAACATAAATTCCTTTTTTTTTATACGATGTTTTAAATTTATACATACTATCTTGTCAAAAATTTCATTAAAATTAATTTTTTTTTTATTATTCATTATTAATATGATGACATTTTTTAATATTAATATTTACGATTATATATTTAATTAAAAATAATTTCCGTTATTATTAATATAACAATGAACTTTTGTCCACTTAGTCAATACAAAAATATTTTAGGCGTTCCGGATGAAGGATTTCACAAATATAGATTTTTAGGTACCGCCATTCTTGATTACATTGGTGGTATATTACTTGCTATTTTTATCACTTTCGTTTCTAAAAATAAATTCCCTCTCGTCATGTCTACCATTTCTGTATTAGTTGGTGCCGAAATTTTACACATGCTTTTTGGAATTCCAACCAATACACTCAAATTTCTTGGAATTAATTGTTAATTATTAACTTTTTTTCCGTTTTTTATACATTTTTGTATTACTATTTTCAATAATACAAAAATTTGTAAATCTATATATTTATAGACTGGTCAGTCAACGGCCATGGTTTTTCACTCGAAAGTCGCCATATGGCCGTTGACTGAAACCGACTT
>CETA01148396.1_pt1 | contig 10746 bp, 6 predicted proteins | sample 531251 | NCBI WGS metagenome assembly CETA01 (sample SAMEA2622362, study PRJEB7988) | marine metagenome | biome: marine biome (ENVO:00000447); feature: mesopelagic zone (ENVO:00000213); material: "saline water (ENVO:00002010), including plankton (ENVO:xxxxxxxx)" | depth 380 m
AGTTATGTTCGACCAGCTTTAAGGAGAGGGTTGGAGCTGCAGAAAAAAATTGGCGCCAATCCCTACAAGTTTGGTGTTATAGGAAGTTCTGACAATCACACCGCATTACCTGCATCTGCAGAAGATAATTTTTTTGGTAAATTTCTCGATTCTGAACCTGGACCAGGACGTATGAGCAATTGTATGGCGGGTTGCAACAGACCAGATGGTGAGGGTCAGGGTAATTTATGGCGTAATTGGTTAATTACTGCATCTGGCTATGCTGGTGTATGGGCACGTGAAAATACCAGAGAAGAAATCTTTGATGCCATGAAAAGAAAAGAGACTTATGCCACAACGGGACCAAGAATGGCCGTACGATTTTTTGGAGGTTGGAATTTTTCCGAAGAAGATGCAGTCAATCCAAACCTTGTCGAAATAGGTTATTCAAAAGGAGTTCCTATGGGATCTGATCTGGGTATGAGAGAAAAAAATAAATCACCTAGATTTTTGGTTATGGTTTCAAAAGATCCTAATGGCGCCAATATTGAGCGTGTTCAGGTTATCAAGGGTTGGGTAAATGGGTATGGTAAATCTGAGGAGAAGATTTATGATATTGCGGTTTCAGATGATGCCGGAGAAAGTACCGTAAACATTGAAAATGCTACTTATAACAATTCCATAGGAGAAGCTTATATCACTACTTATTGGGAAGATCCTGACTTTAACCCAACTTTATCAGCTTTCTACTATGTAAGAGTTTTAGAAATTCCTACACCCAGATGGACCACATACGATAGTGTCGCCTTTGGTATAGAGATCCCTTCTTACGTTCCTAAAACGCATCAAGAACGTGCTTACACCTCTTCCATATGGTATGATCCTCAATCTTGAGAAAAAGGTATTTTGCATTAGCCGGACTTTTTATCGGAGCTCTTACAATCTTTGTGGGAGTACTTAATTCAACTTTAAAAGAAGATACCTATACAATTGTCGTTAATGAAGAAATACTCAGATCATACTATTTAAAAAATCGCAATCTTGAGCAGCCTTTTTTTACCGAATTTGAGGAATTATCTGAGACACAAATTTTGTCCATAAGAAAAGACTTTATCAGAAAGGAGGTTTTGAAAAGAGAAGCCAAGTCTTTGGGTTTGGATGAAGTTGATACGATTATTGCCAATCGTTTAGCTCAATTGGGAGAACTGGCCTTGGTAGGGGCTGATTTAAGGGAAGAAGATATCAGTGAAGACGAACTTTTTTCTTTTTATAAGAAAAACAAAAAATCCTATATAGAAAGGGCGACAATTAGTTTAACGCACATCTTTTTTCGGGAAAATTCAAGTGAAATTCTAAGATATCGTGATTTTTTTAACGATGAGAAAAAAAGTATTTCTTCTGATGTTGAGATAGGTCAAATAGGTAACGTGTTTCCTTATCAAAAAAATTATTCTAGAAAAAATTATTCTTTTATTCTTGGGCATTTTGGAAAAAAAGGCACCGATCAAATTTTTTCACTACCATCCAATACGAAAAAATGGCAAGGACCGATAGAGTCTTCTCTGGGATATCACTTGGTTAAGATCTATGGTCATAGTCCTGAGAGACAGCTCGAATTTGAAGAAGTTTATTCTGAGGTAAGAAAAGATTTTATTGAAAGTGAAACAAAAAAAAGAAAAAGTACTGAATTAGAGAAAAAAATTTCAGAATATAAAGTTATTGAACGATAATTATCTTAATTTGCATCGAACTCAATATTCAACTTATTAAGCCCTCTCAGTAAAACATTGGGACTATATACAAAGTCATTATCCTCACCAAAACGCATGTTTTTGAGTCTATCCAGGATAATCGGAAACGCGGTATACATTTCTTTTCTGGCTAGATTCATACCGATGCATACGTGGATACCTTGGCCAAATGCGACATGTCTCCGGGAATTTTTTCTGGTTACATCAAACTTATCCGGATTTTCGAAGAGATCCTCATCCCTATTGCCTGAGCCGTATCTTATAATGATTAAAGAATTTTTTGGAATTTTTACACCGTCGAGCTCAGTATCAGCAGTTGCTATTCTCCACATATTATTTGTTGGAGTTAATAATCTGAGGGATTCTTCAACCATATTTGGTATTAGTTTATAATCATTTAGAACAAGATCCATCTGGTCGGGATTAGCAATCAATAAATAAATGGCTTCACTTATGGAGTGAGCGGTTGTGGCATTACCTGCCACTAGTAGTTGTTGAATAATAGAAAGTTGCTCCGATTTTTCAAGTTTACGATTTACACCATCATCATCTTCGAAAGTAAGATTTGCAAGGTCAGAAAGTATATCATCACTATCATTATCTTCTCTTTCATCTAATTTGTTGGCAAAATATTGTTGAAACTGAACTAGTTTTTTTGCAATTTCAATATGCTCTTCAGGAGAACTTGTTCCTGACAATTGGGCGACGAACGCATCAGACCAATTGCTAAATTTATCATAATCATCCATGGGTACACCCAACTGTTCAGCAATCACTCGTATTGGAAGCTGTTTGGATATTTGTGTTGTAACCTCACACTTTCCTGAGTCATAAAATTGATCAATAATGAAATTGATCTTTTCATCTATATTAGGTCCTAACTCGGATACTCTTTTAGGTGCAAAAGCTTTATCAACAAGACTTCGATAACGCGTGTGTCTTGGTGGATCTGCAGTAAGCATTGTATCGACAGGCGGGTAACCTTCATTGATAAGTATATCGGCAGCTTCTTGCGGATACTCTTGTCCGCCACTTCTTTGTACTGCCCCAAACTGATTAGAGAAAAGTTCTGCATCCCTTGCTACTTGGCAAATCAGTTCGTGTTTTGAAACTTGGAAGATACCTGTTGTTGGATCCTGAAAAACCGGGGCTTCATCACGAAGTTTTTTAAAATAAGAATGCGGACAACCCATAAGCTCTGGATCAAAGATATTCACATCCTTTAACTTCTTATCGATTGGTTTAATTGCTTCACTCATTGAGAATTTAAAAACTCCAGAAACTATATAATGCTTTTATTTTAAATAATTTCAAGGGAAAAGCCTAATAGTAAGCAATAAGACAAATTTGTTGTATTTATGCAACTATTATTATCTTTTATTTGATTATTTTACAATATTTTGGATTTATTGGTTGACGGTTATTTAACAAATTGACAAGCTAAGGTGCTAAATTACCGGCATTATTGAAATATTATGTGCCTGTGATCTTATAAACTTTTTATTTTGGGGAGGCATTATGAGAAATCTTTTATCATTTGTCGTATTTGGTTTATTTTTATCGTTTTCTTATTCGGCTATAACTGTTGCACAAGAGTCAAGTGCACCGTCTGTAGGTCGTCAAATCGATGAAATTGTTGTTACATCACGTAAAGTTGAAGAGAATATTCAAGACGTTCCACTAGCAGTTTATGCTATTGATGAGAAAGCACTTGATGATTTTCGTCCTACCACTATGAGGGATATGGATAGTTTAGCGCCAAATCTTCAAGTAGGTATGAACTCTGCTTCCGGTAATCAGAGCGCTATCTTTGTAAGAGGTTGCGGTTATGCAGGAGTGGAAAAAACTAACAATCCAACTGTAGGGTTGATTGTCGATGGTCTTTTTCATGGTACAAACACGGGCACTCTTTTGGACGCTTTTGACTGGGCTAAGGTCCAAGTTAACTCCGGTCCTCAGGGTGTGGTTTATGGTAAGAATACATCTTGCGGAAACATAGTTGTTGAAAGAGTTCGCCCCTCAGACGAATTTGAATTAAGTACTGAAATATCAGCCGGTAATTATGATGCCTATGAAATGGGAATAATCTTAAACCTTCCAATTTCGGATAAAGTTTCTTCACGTTTTAACATAAGAAAATTGGAACATGAAGGTTACTATTATAATAGGGCAACAGAAGATGATTCAGGACGATTAGATCTTGCATCAATCAGCGCTCGTTTCTTGATTACCCCGGATGAAGATACTGAGATATATTTTATTGCTGACGCTTTTTATGATCGAGGCGATACGGCACCAGTGTCTTATTCTGGTAACCCTTATGGACCGGGTTGTGTTGGAAACTTTGGAGCAGGCTTAGGTCTGGTTCCAGGAGCTAACAATGGATGTAATAAAGCTTTGGGAGGAGTTACTGTTACAGAGCTGAGTACAGCAGGTATTCCAGCAATAGGACTATTTCCTTTTGCCGGATTTAAAGGTCTCGAAGGATTCTTTAATATTACGGAAGCTTTTCCACCTCATACTGTGAGCCTGGATAATCCTGAACAATCTGATATGGATTTCCAAAGACTAAGCTTACAGGTTACTACCGCTACTCTCTTAGGAGAATTATCATCCACAACTTCTTTTGTTCAATTGGATGATAATGTTCTTCAAGATTTTGACGCATTACCAGGTTTTGCAAAAGGACAAGGTAACCCCGCTACATTAGGTGGTTCATTGCATACCGCAAGAAATCAGCACTATACACAATATTCTCAAGAAATTAGGTTGAACAATCAGATTACTGATCAAATTAATTTGACTGCAGGAATTTACTTGTGGAAGGATTCAATCAGCCTTCAACAGCATTCAGGAGGAGTTATTCAAACTTCTGGTCAGGATACTGAATCTTATGCAGTCTTCGCACTTGCACAATATGATATCACCGATACAGTTTCAATTTCGGGTGGTTTTCGATACATAGATGAAAAGAAAACTTTCCACTCTCAATATAACTCTATAGTTCCAGGAGGAGATCCAACATATGGTTCTACGGCTTACGATGAAGCCCCTGTAGTATTACCTAGGTTTGATAATGGAAATTCATGGGATGAGTATATGGGTGAAGCAACTGTCGATTGGCAGGCAAGCGAAGACAGCCTTGTATATTTCCGTTATGCACGGGGTTTTCGTTCTGGTGGATATTCTATGAGATATGCTGCTTCGGATACTCTAAACGTAGCTAAAGTTACGGAAATGAATGCCAAAGGCTTTGCTCTTGCGCCTCAAGCACATGCTTGTGGCGGATCGAAAGGTTGTGGTTTTGGAGTTTTTGAACCTGAGGTTACAGAATTGCTTGAACTCGGTTCAAAAAACACGTTCCTGGATGGTTCACTACGCGTAAACGGAGCTATATTCCAAACTACTACAGAAAATTTTCAGGCTCAATCAATCTTAGTAACACAGGGTGCCTACCGTCAAACCGATACATTTATTGTTAATTACGATGAAACAGAGATATCTGGCGCAGAGCTATCAGTTCACTGGCTACCCCCAGTTGATGGTCTGACTGTTAGACTTCATCTTGGCTTCCTTGATGCAAAAATTAATGAGGCTGTAGTTGATTCTGGCTTGATTGGTGTTGGTGGTGCTCCACAAGCAGGAGGAGTTCAACTTGATCTACTTGCAGGTGCCCCTCCACAATTAGCTAGGGTTCCTGAAACAAGCTATGCTCTGACACTTCTTTATGAATACCCACTACCTAACGGGCATTCGTTGAATACCAACGTTACATACAGAGGTTTCGATGATCAAAACCTTACTATTTCATCGTTTCCAGATGCAGAGCCAAAATATGACCTTCTTGATGCCACAATTACTTATGATGCAGGTGATTGGTCAGTTGCTCTTATTGGAAGAAACCTAACAGATGAAGCATACAGAACACATTCTTTAACTTCTGTACGTTTCGAAGGGTGGGGTGACCCAGCAACCTGGATGTTGGAAATTAGGAATTCTTGGTAACAGAATTTTTATGCAATATATGGGCGGAACTTATCGTTCCGCCCTTTTTTTTGTAGATTACAAATTTCTGAAATTCTAGAAAGCGCAATAAATGAAGAGTTTAGAAAATAAAAACATTATCGTAACAGGAGGGGGCCGAGGGATTGGAGAAGCCACTTGTAAGCTATTAGCAAACGAAGGCGCTAATGTTGTAATCACATGTAGAACTGAAGAAGAAGGTAATTCTGTCGAAAAAAACATATTAAATTCTGGAGGTTCTGCCAAATTTATTGCGCATGATGTAACATCTGAGGAAAGTTGGAAAAATACAATTGGCGTAACCCTAGAAACATTTAAAAGACTTGATAGTGTAGTAAACAATGCCGGTAGCTTTATTTCGGAATCCATCACTGATTGTCGTCTTGAAGATTTTCAAGATGTAATCAGAACAAGTTTAAATGGATCTTTCTTGGGATTGAAATACGGAACACAGGCGATTCGTAATCATGGTGAGGGAGGTTCTATAGTTATGATGTCTTCCATACTTGCAAAAGTTGGAGCAATGAATCTTTCTGCATTGAGTGCGGCTCACGGAGGAGTAAATTTACTTGCTAAAGCAGGAGCATGTGAGTTAGGCCCTGAAAAAATAAGAGTAAATTCTATTCATCCCGGATTAGTTGATACTTATTCTGAAAATTCATTTGATGATAAAGAATTTATTAAAAATAATATACCTTTCAATCGGATGGCAACCCCAGAAGAGGTTGCCGAGACTGTTAGATTTTTGGTTTCAGATGAGTCTATTTTTATGACGGGAGCGGAACTAACGATCGATGGAGGTATGATTGCGAAATAGGTTAAATAATGGGTAGATTAAAAAGTAAGGTAGCTATTATCACTGGAGCTACAACGGTGGGAATAGGAAGGGAGACAGCTTTAAGGTTGTCTGCTGAGGGAGCTTTATTAACCGTAACCGGTAGAAACCAGGATGCTGGTAAAGAGACTGCTGATATGGTCATTAAAGAAGGTGGTAAATGTATTTATTTACCGCATGATATTTCGAGTGAAGAAAATTGGATTAGTGTCATTAAGGAAACCATAAAAGTTTATGGTTCGTTGGACATCTTGGTAAATAACGCCGGTCAGTTTTGGGTGAAACCTCTTGCCGATACTTCTTTAGAAGACTTCAGTGAGATTTGTTCCGTTAATATTGATGGAACCTGGTTAGGAATGAAACATTGTTTGTCAGAGATGAATGATGGAGGGTCCATTATTAATGTTTCTTCTCTTATGGGTCAAATGGGTTTACCAGAAGGAACAGGTTACTGTGCGTCTAAGGGGGCTGTGACTTCAATGACCAAAGCAGTAGCACTGGAAACAGCAAAACGAAAAATCCGAGTAAACGCTTTGCATCCTGGGGTTATTTGGACTCCTATGGTGGGGGGTGGAGAAGATGGAGATGAAGGCTTAAAAAATTTCTTCATTCAGGAAACCCCAATCAGGATGGTGGGTCTACCAGAACATGTGGCAGACGCTATTTTGTTTTTATGCACCGCAGAATACGTTACTGGTATCGAACTAAATGTTGATGGAGGAAGATTAGCCGACGGTGCAATGGGAAGCCATGCAGGATAAATCATTTGTTGATTTTTAGCATACCAACATATAAACACAATGAATGCCCGCTACTATTCAAACTACTCCTGAAGAAAGAAAACTAGGTCTTAGGATTCTTTTTCTTAGCATGTTTGCCATAGGAACTAGCCAAACACTTTTCATATCTGTGCTACCACCCTATGCAAGAGGTTTAGGTTTAAGCACAACGGAAATTGGATACATTTTCTCTCTGTCCGCCCTAGGTTGGATGTTAATGAGTCCTTATTGGGGCCGAAAAAGCGATTATGTAGGAAGAAAATCAATTATTCTTCTTGGTTTGGTAGTTTATTCAATAACTACCATTCTCATGGGAGTAGAGTTTAAATTGCATGAAGTTGGTATTTTAGGGCTTGGAACACTTTTTGCTTTTTTAATTTTGACAAGGGGTCTTTTTGGATTTTTAGGTTCTGGTACTCATGCTGCTTCCATGGCATACGTTGCCGATCGAACAACTGAAAAGGAAAGATCTGGAGTTATGGCGACGATGGGTTCTGCGTTTGCTGTAAGTACAGTTGTAGGACCGGGTTTAGCTTCTCAGGCAGTATTATTTGGTCCCCTCGTTCCGTATTTTTTGTTTGGTGGCATTACAGGTTTAATAGCTCTTTTAATATGGATTTATTTACCTGAGAAAACAAAACCCATAATTCCGGCAAGAGTACATCAAGTTAATTTAACTGCTTATGATACTCGTATTTTAACGTTTGTAATTATGGCTTTATTTATAAGCCAAACTCAAGCAATTATTATGCAAACCCTAGCCCTGTATCTTCAAGATAAGTTTAGTTTCACGACTATTGAAACAACTTTTTATACAGGAAGGATCTTAATAATGATGGGAATCTCTACTTTCATAGTTCAATTCTTTATTATAAGAAAGATTTCTCCAACACCTGGAACACTTCTACGTTCTGGAAGTTTTGCTTCAATTCTTGCTATATTTATTATTATTTTATCTAAAGATCTTTATTTGATGGCCCTAGCAATGGCTATGTATGGAGTAGGAGGGGCATTAATGGGTCCCGGATTATTTACAGGTGTATCCTTAGCTGTCGGTAAAGATGAGCAAGGTAAAGCAGCAGGAATTTTAGTTAGTGCATATGCAGCAGGATTTGTTTTAAATCCTATAACAGGTATGAAATTATTTGCGCTCCAACATAATTTCGCATATTTCTTGGGGATATTTCTTATGGTTCTTTGTTTAACAATTTCTATAATCGACAAACGATTAAATAGAAAAGTTGAATATGAAGAAGGTATAGGTCATTCTGGACACACCGGTTAATAGCTAGAACGTTCCTTCAAGCTCAATTTTAAAGAGAGAATGACCTTTGGTCTTAAAGTGTTCTGTTACTAAAATATCATTATTAGATTTAAATCCATTATAGATAATTTTCCTTCCGGTTCCAAAGTCAACAAGAACATTTTCAGCCTTAAGCTTCAGAGTTAGCCGAGGATTTAATTTTGCTGAAAAATTAAGCTCGAGAAAAGGATCCTGTGTCCATCGTCCCCAGAGAAAAGGATCATAGATATTTTTCATTGAAACACTAGAATACTTTGCTCCCCAGCTGTATTTTCCTCCAGGGATGTCTTGTCTAAGACCTAACGTAAATTCCCATGTAGGAAACCAAGCCAAATCTCGTTTTTGTTTGGTTAAAGGATCAACCACTTCTGAATGTTGAAGATACCCCATGAAACTAAAAACACCTCCAGGCAAAATATCTTCAATTCTTAAACTTCCATCTAATTTAATCTGTTGCCTTTCAGCAGTGCCGAGGTTTCCGATTGCTGCATATCCACCTACTGGAACCCTTTCAACAGGACCATCAATTTGAGTAGCAAACCCTTCAAGGGTAATAACTCCTCCATCGTTAGGTAGTCTCCATTCATGTTCCAATTGTATTTCCCATGAGGTATCCGGTTGTAAATCTGGGTTTCCAGCTCTAATTCTCTCCTCAAATACATCATAGCTTGAAATAAAATCGTCAAAGTCAATTTGACCGACACTCCTTTCAATTGTTAATCGAATCTGTCGATTTGATTCATAATCCCACTTTAAATCTATTCGTGGTTTCCAATACTGAAATTCACGACTTTCATTAACATCACCAGATTGACTAATTTCTGACCATTCATAGTTGAGGGCAATTTCAACTCTAATATTATCTTCTATAGGAAAATTATATGAAAGGAATCCTTCATAACGATCTTCTTCAACTGTTCCTTGAGTATTGGATAAATCTGTATCTATTAACCTTCCTTGATCATCAGCAGTTAAGAGTAAGAAATTTCTATCAAGTTTATTAAATGCAGCCTCGAAACCGTACTCAAAAGTGCTAGGACCCAAAGAGCTCGACATACTGGCTCTTAAGATTCTTTCGATCTCAGTTCTATCTGTAATTTCCCTTCCTATTTCACTGAGGTCTCCCATTCCTATTTTTTGATATTGACTCACGCGGGGGTGTTTATTTTGTTCTGATAATACAGTTCGTATTTTTAATGAATGTTTTCCTTTAAAGTCATGCTCCCAATCGCCCCCGAATTCCCAACCGTCAAAAGAATCGGTTCTATCCCAATTGATAAAAGAACTCGGATTCTCTCTTAAAGAATCCTCAGGACTATAGTAATTTTGATTTTGTGGTTCAGCAGCAGATCCGTCGAACCAGATAAGAGTGTTGATTCTTATGGTGTCGATAGGAGTTAATTTTGAAGAGACGTCAATTGATGCTTGGAAACCAGATTTAAATTCAAAAGTTTCACGTTTTCTATACTGATAAATTGACGAATCCCCAAAGAGATGGAATTCGTCATAAACTCTACTACTTATAAAACCAATTTTTTTCAAACCTATGACGATATCGGTATTTTTAACCTTTGTTGACCACGAACCTTCACCCGTCCAAATACTATTTCCAGAAGATAAGATTTTAAGAGCAGTTTCCCATGTTCCAGAACTTTTCAAAGAGCTTGAATCAATAATTACATTAACAATAATTCCCTCAGAACGAACATCCAAACCTGCTTCTGATCCCCTTATTACTTCAATCCTTATAAGAGCGTCAGCCTGAATTCTTGAAAGAGTTTGCATTACATTATTGGCTTTGGAAGACAGTCGTTCACCGTTTATTAAGATTTGTGTGCCCGAGGAGCCAAATCCTCTCTTCTCTTTTCTGCTAGCAAGATCAAATTTTGAGCTTGATCCACCACCGCCTCCTTCAGTAATTGATTCAACGCCGGGGATTCTTTTAATAGCATCAATAACAGAGACAATATTGTATTTTTCAAAGTAATTCTTATCATAAATAATCTTATTATTTTCTTGAGAAAGAAGATTATCTAATAAGCCGCAACACAATAAAAGGCTTAAGAAACCAACCCT
>CETA01036078.1_pt1 | contig 10713 bp, 8 predicted proteins | sample 531251 | NCBI WGS metagenome assembly CETA01 (sample SAMEA2622362, study PRJEB7988) | marine metagenome | biome: marine biome (ENVO:00000447); feature: mesopelagic zone (ENVO:00000213); material: "saline water (ENVO:00002010), including plankton (ENVO:xxxxxxxx)" | depth 380 m
CAACAAACGCGTTTTCACCCCGGCATCTTTATAGTACTGCATAAACTTTTTACAACAGGACAAAAACAGTTGGGGATGCGTGATCAAACTATCTACAACCATATTAAAATAGTCTAATACTTCCGGGCCATGAAGAGTAGCCACGAAGTGTTTTTCAGCAACTACATCGTTTGCGGGTTTAAACAACCACAAATTTTTTTTGATGAATTGAGAATAATCTTGAGTACTGCTATAGTACACATCAAGTCCCAGACCAGTGCTTATAACAAATACATTATGCCCGATAGCATTGATTAGAAATCGGTTAAATTGACGTTCGGCCTGCGGGTACAGCACCGGCTTACGCTTAAAACCAACATTTCTAAAACGTATGGAGTGTAAGTCTTGTACTACTTTAGGGTGTAGCATGCTTTAATAGATTTTCTATTTGATCTAAACCTTGCATACGTGCATGGTCTTCGGCTTTTAGATCTCTAGAATCTCTTAATTCAGGGTTTGCGCCGCGCTCCAGTAACAATTCAACCAGTTCTTTTTGATTAAACGTTGCTGCATAGATCAATGCGGTCGCTCCATTAAAGTTCTGCACATTCACATCGGCACCTTTATCAATCAGGAGTTTTGCCACTTCGGTATATCCTTTAAAACACACGCCCATTAAGGCGGTATTTCCTGAGGCATCTTTAGCATCAATAGCAGCACCTTTATCAATAATAGTCTCGGCGATTCCTTTGTGTCCGTAATAGGTAGCTAACAATAACGGGGTAGATCCGCGCTGATCTTTTTCGTTGATCAATTCGGGGTGCTCCGTTAATAGCGCTGCTACGGTTTGCTCGTCTTCAGAACGAATGGCATTAAATAGAGATTCTGATTTCATCTAGTTAAAATACTATATTTTTTCAAAAAAAAGCGAGGCAGCTAAAATTTAATCCGCCTCGCATATCTTATATATCTTGGTTTATACGTCTTGTGGAAGCACGTTACTGTTAGGATCAACACCGGTTTTCATCGCTTTGATCGCATCTTCCACTCCTTTTCCGTATGCAGGATCTGCCTTGTAAAAATGGCCCAATTGACGCTGTACAATAGGTTCTGAAACACCATCTAAAGCAGTAGCAATAGTCACAAACATACGCTCTTTTTCATCTTGTGGCATCAAACGGAATAGATCTCCCGGCTGCTTATACACGCCAAACTCATCATTCTCTTCATAGCGTTTTACATCGCCACTAATGCGCATCGGCGGCTCCTCCACCTCCGGCACTGCAACGGCGCCTCCTTTAGAATTCGGTTCGTAATACGCGTCTGGGTTTCCAAAATCGTTGGTGAAGAAACGCATCGGTCCGTCTTTGTGGTAATGATTAACCATCGCGTTTTTAGGCGCATTAGCCGGCAATGCTTCATAATGCGTTCCTAAACGATAACGGTGCGCATCAGCATAGGAGAAAATACGCGCTTGCAATACCTTATCTGGTGAGAACCCAATACCCGGCACCACGTTAGATGGCGAATACGCAGCATTCTCTATAAATTGAAAGTAATTCTCAGGATTCTCATTCAACTCCAACTCCCCTACTTCAATAAGCGGATAGTCATCGTGTGGCCATACTTTAGTAAGATCAAACGGATTGAATGGTAAGTTCTCTGCTTCAGCCTCCGGCATCACCTGAATTTTCAACGTCCATTTAGGATAGTTTCCTTCGTCAATGGCTTTAAACAATTCTTCCTGATATTTTTCACGGGTTTGCCCAATTATATCCGCAGCCTCTTCATTAGTATAGTTCTCTATTCCTTGCTGAGTTTTGAAGTGAAATTTCACCCAAAAACGTTCTCCGTCTTTATTCCAAAAACTAAAGGTGTGCGAGCCGTAGCCGTTCATGTGCATAGGCGTCTTAGGAATACCACGGTCAGACATTAAGATGGTGACTTGGTGTAAACTTTCGGGAGAAAGCGACCAGTAATCCCACATAGCTTCGGGCGAGCGCAAGTTGGTTTTAGGATGACGCTTTTGCGTATGAATAAAGTCTGGGAATTTATAACCGTCACGAATAAAGAATACGGGGGTGTTATTCCCTACCATATCCCAGTTTCCTTCTTCGGTATAAAACTTCAGCGAAAACCCGCGCACATCACGCTCGGTATCTGCAGCGCCAGCTTCCCCGGCTACTGTAGAAAAACGCGATAATATCGGAGTTTGCTTCCCCACTTCAGAAAACAATTTGGCACAAGTATATTTTGTGATATCATGAGTAACAGTAAATGTTCCCTGTGCTCCCCAACCTTTGGCGTGCACTGTACGCTCTGGAATGCGCTCACGGTTTTGGTGTGCTAATTTCTCAAACAATTTGTAATCCTGCATTACTACAGGACCGCGATCGCCGGCTGTTTGCGATTTCTGATTATTAGAAACCGGTGCTCCCGCTGAGGTGGTCATTTTCTTTTGCTCTGCCATGATATCTTTATTTTTTTGGTAATTTTCCTACCAAAGGTATTTATTGAGTTTGCCGATTTTGTTAGAAAATGATTAAAAAATAGTATTCAATCATTAGCAAAAGCTATTTAACTTTTATTTACCATAATTTTTAACAATAATATTAACAGTCTGATGAAAAAACACTCCGCGCACTTGTATTGTTTCTTTGGTATACTTCTTCTAACCATCAAAACCCTTTACGCACAAGAATATTATTTTCCCGAATATCAAGCCGAATGGAAAACCACATCAGCAACCTCCGGTGCGTTTACCGAAGTTTCGCTCCAAGCCGCGGTTGATTTTGCTATGGAACACGAATACACCGGTTCGCGCGATCTGCGCCAGGCGATTTTAAAAGGATTTGAGCGGGAGCCGTATCATCACATCGCCGGACCCACAAAAAAGCGCGGCGGACCTGCGGGAATGATCTTGAAGAACGGCTACCTCGTCACCAGATGGGGCGATACGGAACGGGTAGATATGACGTTTAGCGTCACCAAAAGTTTTCTCTCAACCACTGCCGGTCTCGCAGTAGATGCGGGCATCATCACCGATGTGAATGATCTGGTAGGCGATTATATCTGGGACGGAACCTTTGACGGTGACCACAACAGCCAAGTTACCTGGAAGCACCTGCTGGAACAAAACTCTGACTGGAGCGGCGAACTCTGGGACGGAAAGGACTGGGCAGACCGCCCACCGCGTGAAGGCGGCATTGACACTTGGAAGAATCGCGAACTGCGCACCCCCGGAACGTTCTTTGAATACAACGACGTAAGGGTAAATGTACTCGCCTACGCACTCACGCATACGTGGCGCAAACCGCTTCCGCAGGTATTGAAAGAACAGCTTATGGATCCTATAGGCGCTTCTACCTCGTGGCGTTGGTTTGGCTATGACGATGCGTGGAGCACCATAGACGGTCTCCAAATGCAAAGCGTGACCGGCGGCGGACATTCCGGTGGTGGGATGTTTATCAGTGCTGAAGATATGGCGCGCTTTGGACTTTTATTCCTTAATAATGGTGTTTGGGACGGTAAACGCTTGCTTTCTGAAGCTTGGGTAAAAGCGGTACAACAACCTTCAACGCCGAATCCTAATTACGGCTATATGTGGTGGCTGAATCAGCAAGGTGCACGCCACTGGAAAAACCTGCCTGAACACTTGTATTACGCAGCCGGTTTTGGCGGAAACTTTATCGTCATCGACCAAGAAAACGACTTGGTCATCGTACTCCGCTGGCTAGAGCCGAGTCAGATCGAAGCCTTTTTGGAACTGGTTTATGGAGCTTCTTAGACTGGAGATATTAGACTTGAGATAATAGACAAGAGATGAAAGAGAAAAGACGGTATTAAAATACGAAAGTAGAACTACGACTCAAACGTGATTTCGACCATCGGGAGAAATCCCATCTGGTGTGTGCTTTGTCAAAAGTCCTTATCCCCAGCCCTTCTCTAGTCGGCAGTCTCAGTTGGCAGTTTGCTGTTCACTGCTTACTGTTTTAGATGTTGCCGCGCTGCCTGTCCTAATGTATATAGGGAATTGTATCGCGTGAAGGTTACATACTGTCGTTAAATCCTTATGAAACAATTAGAAGCGCTTAACACTTCAGCTCCCCTCCTTGTTGAGGAGGGGTGGCAGCGGCAAGCACAGAGTGCGCAGCAGCTGACGGGGTGGTGCTCACGCAAACTTACTAAAACGACCCCTGTCCAGCTACGCGGACTTCCCCCTCATCCCCAACCCTTCTCCCAAAGGAGAAGGGAGTTAGCGACTTGTGCGACCTCTCCTAACGTCGAGGTGACTGAATGTGCACATACCCAAAGGGTTTCCGCTTCTTTTTCTTCAGTATAGCGAGAAGGCTCCCCGGTCAATTAAACTCGGTTTCATAGGTGTATGGGTTTTCTATATTCCTGCTCTCATCGTGATAGATCAAAAAAGTTGCTTTGTTCTCATCAAACGCTACCGTTTCTACCTTATATATGTTAGTGACACAATGATTATTACCTGCATATCGCTGTTTATCAAAAAGGAAACAGGTAGATTCTGTAAGCACCAAACTTTCACCACACGCCATAAATCCACCATCATGAACTTCAACCTGATGGGTTTCATCTACATCATAGGTAGCTATCGGAGGTGCAAAGGGTAATGCCAGTAGGTAAAAAAAGAAGAGGTATCCTTTATCAAATAGACTTAAGAGGCAGCAAATAAAAACAGGAATAGTAATAAGACCGCTCCATATTTTGGTTGTGGTTCGTTTAGACAATCCAAAAAGAACAAGCGTAGTAAGTAAAAACACCACCCCAATGATCGCGCTGGTATATGCACCCTTAAGACATAGATCATTACTCAAAAGCACCACGCATAGGATCATTACTACCAACGAAAGCAAGGCAATACGGCTGAGCAGCTTTTCTGCTTTTGGAAACCTTGTCTTGGTAAGCAACAAAATCCCACTTACCCCCAACGCCAGTACAATTAAGCTTATAAATAGGCTCATAGGTTGGTATAACTCAAATTTAGCAAACTCCCCAAAACGATCAAACACAGCATAAGAATATAACCTTTAAGGATGGCTAGTCTTCTGGTTAATACCCGATAGCCCAAATACGTATTAAGCAAACCGAGGCCTATGTTTAAAAAAAGCACCCAATCCAGATACCTAAAAGCAAAAAGAACATCGGTATACATATACTGGTAATACAACCACCCCATCTCAAAAACCCAAACCTCCGACAGCAGCAGTTGAACAAATCCCAGGATAAGTTGTACTTTTCTTTGGAGTAGAATAATTATGGTTTAGCCCTGCTTTAGCTTTGGACTTATTCTTTTTAAAAGGCCTTCGTACGTGAAATAATAAGTCTCCTAATAATTACTAATTTTCATCTCAATTCACAAAAGCTGTAATAAATATGGAGCTGTTAACAACACTACGAATAAAATAATATCAATAACTTCTAGTCTATCAGGGTCAGACTCCATTCCAGATCTGGCGAAATCTAACACATGCATATTTCTTATATGGTCTTTACTTTTAATCAAGGCGCTCATACCAAATATTTGTCCTACAGTAAAAATAGCACTCATCCAAAAAAGCCCAGACCACCAATTAGATATAAAATATGCTATTATGGAACCCAGTAAACACATAAACAAAAAAGAAGATAAGTTTTTGGGCTGACCCTTAACCATAATTAAGATGAAAAGGAACATTCCTATTCCTCCAGTGTAGTATAGAGTAGTATAATTCGCAAAAGAACCTATAAAAAATAAAATTAGGTATCCGATACCAATAAAATGTTCGATTAAAATTAAATAGTAATTTTTCATAAGTAGTTATGTTATTTCCTATCAAATAGGCCTATACAATTCATTGACAACCTCTTACATTTATAATCAACTAGTAAAATTTCTGTCTACTTTAAAAATAATGACCACAATTGACGTTCCTCAGAACTAGAAATTTCAACTGTACTTGTACCTTCTCTATGATAAAACTTTCCATTTAATTTTAATGGGTCATCTTTTGATTCAATTTTCAAAATAATTATTGATTTATCTTTATAAGAAAACAAGTCAATATTTTTTAAAATCTGTGTTTTGTAATATTCTGGTTGAACATCTGCCTTCTTAATGAACTGTTCAAGTTGAGTTCTATATTCATCAAGATCCTTATGTCGCTTTTTACACTCTGCATCTAATCCTGTTATATAAAAACCGTTCAATTCAATTGTATTATCATTATAAAATTTTGTGAATTGGCTGGCTATATGTTCTTTATCTGCAACACCTAAAACAACATAACCAACAGAATTTCTTCCTGCATTTACAAAAGAGCATAGAGTTTTGAGAATTTTATCTCTGATATTTTTATTCTCTTTATCCATCTGGTAAATACCTTGTTTAAAATCATATGATGTATTTTCAGTTTTTGAAGCAGCTATTAAAGATTCCAATTTAATCACTCCGTTACTTAGTACAGGATCTGTTTCATCTCTTTTTGAAAAATGTCTCCGCAGTACTCCTGCAACTGAATCAATACATCTCTTCCGTGCAGCTCTATGTCTAATTTCTTCAATCATAGGGGAAATAAACTTATCACCTAAACCATTTAGCTCTTTATTTAATGCACGATAGTCATTAATTTTCAACTCCTCTTTAACTAACAAATGATGAAAGGTTAAAAATATTACTTGAAAAGCATTATTTATATATCGACTCTGCTCTCTAAATAATAATCTCCTAAAATCAAATTTATATACATCTATTGTATTTTTAATTTCTTGGAAAATTGATTCGAACTGGCTTACTATAAATTTGGCTCCACCATATTTCTTTATTAACTCTTCTGTATCAATATTTTCATGTTCTTCATCGCTCAAACCATATGCTTTATCTAGTGATGTTGAACTAATATTGATATCATAATTCATTAAAATACCAATTATCAAGTGTGCTATTAATTCCTCATCCCTTGAAGCTCTAATATTATTTTCTGTCAATATACTTTGCTTAAACCAAAACACTTCTCTTAAATCTATTCCATAATTAAGGCCTCTATTACTTAAACTTATTCTTCGCATGTTCCCTAGCAGTATTTTATCAGATGGCGAGACATCTTGTCTGATTGTTTCCGCAATATCCCTTACTATCTTAGTAAATGTACCAGTAGAGCCAGCCTGTCTTAATTCGTGACTGGAAAGTGTCTTACCATAAGAATTAATTCTTCTAAAAATTTCTTCTATATCCGCATCTTTGTCATACGCAGTTATTGAAAATGGAAGCTGATAAGAAGTGATTTCTAAACATTCTTCAATTGCCAGTTTAGGTTCTTTTTGAATAAGATTACCTCTATCTTTGAGTGCCTTTGTTAAAGCTAATGTATCAAGGTTAAAATATTTTCCTGATAAATGAACTTCGTTTTGTATAAAGGAAACAATTGCATTAAGTCTTTGCATCCCATCAATAATCTCATACACTGTGCTCTCCTAGTATTTCGTGAGTGCTACTAGTATTAAAGGTATTGGCAATCCATTATAAATACTATCAATAAATTTTTCCTTTTCCTCAACACTCCAAACTAATTTACGCTGGTATTTTCTATTTACTAAAAGCATTTTTTTTCTATAGTACCCATATATGGACTCTACAGATTCTGGTCTAATATCAAGTTTTCTAATGATTGCCATATTTGTATTTAATTTAAGTGATCAATAAGCTCTAATACAATAACCCTAAATCTACCCCAAAATCCCCACACTATTTTACGCAATTCCATAATTATCAGTAATTAACCTGCAATTAGGGGGTATTTCCCCGCGGGTACACTTCGGGCTTTATCCATTGTTTAACCATAGTTTCTCCATTGTTTATCCATTAAACCCCAGTATTTATGGGCAAACAATGGTGAATTAATGGACAATCTATACTTAATCTCCTTATTAAACCCGTTTAAAGCTCGTGCCGCAGGTGTCAAAAAGCTGTTAAACCCAAAGGCCTTGTGTGGCATCCTTATTACCTTTAAACCAAACAACAAATTATGAGCACGACCCTTGAAGCCTGGTTAGAAAAAGATACCTTCACCTCTAATGTTAGTCGCGGTTTGATCTCCGGCGTATTGGGCGGTCTTGCCGGTACTTTGGTCAAAACAGCGATCGAGAAAGTGCTTCCGGTACGTAAGCCCAATACCCGATCGGCACAGATCAAAATGGTAGATGACCTCTCAATGAAACTTACCGGAGAGCGCATTAGCGAAAGCAACCACGAGCTGGCAGAGCAGTTGGTGAATGTGCCTTTTGGTGCCAGTTTAGGTGCGACCTATGGCTACGCTAAACGCGATAAGTTAGATACTAATATTTTTGACGGTGCAGCCTATGGCGCAACGACATGGATAGGTACACACGAGACCTCGTTACCTTTGTTAGGACTTAAAGACAATCCGACCGAGATCCCGGCGAAAATTCAGGTCAACGAACTCTTGGCACATTTGGCTTTTGGGATCACTACCGAGTTGGTACGTGGTTATGTGGCTAAAAAATTACGCGAGTAAAAATTTCGGGCAACACTTAAGATCTTGTTAAACGCATAGTTGTCGCTTGAGGCTATTGCTAGCGTATTTGATTTGGATTATCGAGTAAACCGCGCAATTTGGGTAAAAAGTGTCACCTTTACCTTGCAGAAGCACCGCCTTCTGCTCCTAATATTTAATAGTGAATTTCAGGCAGTACCATACCCAAACCACACGATTTTTTAACAGTACAGATTTTGCTAAAGCGCTGCTCATCACCTTTGGCGTGGTCGCTCCTATGCTTACCGGATATCTTCTGGGAGCGCTCAATATTGGATTGGCATTAGGCACAGGCGTTTTGCTATCATCGCCCAGCACGGTTACCGGCAGCCTTAAAAACAAACGCATTGGCATCTTGCTTTCGGCACTTTTAGGCGGAGTGATCAGCTTAATTGGTGCGTATATTCCACCTACGCTTTGGGTACAATTGCCCTATCTGGGCATTACTGTTTTTGCGCTTTCGATGCTTTCGGTATATGGATTTCGCGCTTCGCTTATCGGCTTTGCGGGCTTGTTTGCCGTAGTGCTTAGTTTTGCCAATCTATCGGCATCCGGTCTCTTTCCTTATGAACGCAGCAGCCTTATTGTTTTAGGCGGAATTTGGTATTTAGCATTGACCTTGCTCTACGACCTGCTGGCGCCTAAAAAACAGATCGAAGAACTTTTTGAAACCGCACTCAACCTGAGTGCGTCTTATATTGAGGCGCGGGGCGAATTCCTAAAACAGGCGACCGACCGAGACAGCGGCTTGCAACGCTTGTTTGTGATTCAGAGTGAGTTTAACGAGCATCTCGAAAAACTGCGTGAGATCTTGCTGCAAGCGCGGCATGCTTCAGGTACTTCAAGCTATTACCGCAAGCGTTTTCTGGTCCTTACCGAATTGGTTGATCTTTCTGAACTCTCGTTGACGAGTCCCATCCCTCCACAGCAAATGCACGAGGTGCTCAAAAAGTATCCCCAGCAGCTTGAAGCGTTCATTCAGCTGAATAAAGCGCAAAGCGAAAGCTTAAAACGTATTGTCACTACCAATTTGCAAAAGCACGACCTCAACCTCAATTCGCTAGAGCAACGCCTTAAAAATGCTAAAAGTGCCCTCCTACTGCTGAAGCAACAACCGGTGACTACAGACTATATCGTATTGCACAACTTATACGAATTGCAAGAAAAGCAGGCGCAGCGCATTTTTGGTATCGCCGATTTATTAGACCGAAGAAAAAACATCAAAGACACCAATACCGACTCGCCCAAGGAGCTGGAAGGATTTATCACCAAACAAGATTACAGTTTTCAGCTTTTGCTCGAAAACCTCAACCGCGACTCCCCGATCTTCAGACACGCACTGCGTATTGCCGTGACCGCGATCGCCGGGATCACCTTAGGGAATTTATTTTCGGTACAAAACCCGTATTGGATCTTGCTGACCATTGTGGTGATTATGCGCCCAGGTTATGGCCTTACCAAACAACGCTCTAAACAACGTATTCTGGGAACCTTGCTGGGTGCCGTGGTAGCAGCAGGCATTGTCTATTTTTTTGAAAATGACAAAATGCTTTTTCGGGTGTTGGCGATCCTCAGCTTTGTGGGTGCGCAAGCCTCGCTACAAAAAAACTACCGTACCGGCGCCTTGTTCATTACGCTGAGTATCATTTTTGCTTATGCGCTACTGCGCCCGGATGTGTTGGCGGTGATTCAGTTTCGCGTGATCGATACTGCCGTAGGAGCAGCCTTAGCCGCTTTGGCGAATGCCTTTTTATGGCCTACTCGGGAAGCCAAAACGCTTAAACAAAACCTTGCCGATAGTCTGCGGGCGCACCGCAATTACCTCGCCGCCATCGAGCAGCATTACGATACTAAAGAAGAGCTGGCGCTTGCCTATAAACTGGCACGTAAAAAAGCCTTTATCGCCACCGCCGGACTCAACAGCGGGGTGCAACGCCTGCTGCAAGAACCTAAAAGCAAAGGCAAGCTCACCGGAAAACTCTATGAACTGGCGGTACTTAACCACGCATTTCTGGGAGCGCTAGCTTCTATAGGTGCTTATTTACGCACGCACAACGTGACCCGTCGCAGTGAGGCCTTTCATCAGGTTACCGCACCGGTTTTTAAGAACATTGATCACGCTTTATTGCTGCTGGAAGCACAAAATACGCAAGCAGAATGGGAAGAAGAAGACCTT
>CETA01094724.1_pt1 | contig 10648 bp, 13 predicted proteins | sample 531251 | NCBI WGS metagenome assembly CETA01 (sample SAMEA2622362, study PRJEB7988) | marine metagenome | biome: marine biome (ENVO:00000447); feature: mesopelagic zone (ENVO:00000213); material: "saline water (ENVO:00002010), including plankton (ENVO:xxxxxxxx)" | depth 380 m
TTTTGACGTCCACACCGGCAACTTTACGGAAGTGCGGAGCCACCTTGGCGTCCGGCAGGAAGACGTTCTGGTTCTCGCCATTTTCCTGAATGAACGGAATCAGGGCGGTGGACTCATCGGCCAGAATAGAGGCGTCGGAAACGGCTTCAACCAGGTTACGCTGATCGAAGTCGGTGGTCTTACCAGAAGTCTTGTGACGAATCGCATTGAAGACAGTGGTGCGGTCAACAGCGATATCTAGGCCACCGTGCTCGGGAGAGACAACGGTAGTCGGGAAGAAGGTTTCGGAGAACTCATCCTGACGGCTCGCCTGAACGTTGAAGGCGATGGAGTAAGGAATCATCTCGGCAAGCTCGCGGTTATCGAAAGCTTCCAGGGAGTGGGTGTCACGGTAGTCCAGACGACCGAAGGTGCCAGCGGACTCGGCAGAGATCACCGGGATACCGTTGGTGCTCTGTGCCTTGTTGGTCAGGGCGGCCTTGGCGTACTCAACCGGGTTACCGGCAGCCAGAGCGGCCATGACACCGGCTTCCAGCTGAGTCGGGCTCAGGCTTTCAAAGCCCAGGGACTTACCGTTGTCAGCCAGGGACTCGAAGCTGGAACGCAGGGTTTCAGCAATAGAGGAAGCGGCGACGTTCAGGCTTTCCAGCTCAGCCGGGTTCAGAGACTCCAGTGAAGTCACTTGGCTGGCGTGGGTTTGAGAAGCGAACTCGGCACCGCCTTCGCGCATTACAGTAGACAGCTCATCCACCAGCTGCTTCAGTGGGCTGCCAGCTTTACCGGTGGTAATTTGAAGAAGAGACATATCGTTACAGTCCTTTCACGTGATTAGTGGGGAAAATGACAGAAAAATCTTTGCCAGAAACAGGCATACCATGGATTTTCAAACGAGCATCGACTTCGACAGAGACGGCGATCTTGCTCTATACCATGTTTTCTTTACACTGTTCTTACAAAGAATCGAAACAAGGGTGTCTTGGCGACATCGTGAAATGCTAACCGACCATTGAGGTGGATAAGCATATCGTTTACCATACCCATTAGGGAAGATGACTTGGTCTTTTTCGGTAAAAGTACCAGAGTGTCTTGTCCTACAATGCGGACCGTAAAGGTGATGTCGTCAGGTGAACACTTAGCTTCCAAGGCGCCGAAGAGTTCACATGAATCTACCCCGTGATGTTCTTTTTTACGTCGTGCCATGTCTTCCATCTGGAAGTTCATGAAGTAGTCGCGCAGCACATCCATCTGGTCGGTGTTAAAAGGTAAAGCTCCGCCACATGAGGTGCCTAATTGTTTCGTACTGGCTTCAGCTAGAGGACAACCAGTCACAAAGGTCTCGACGATCGCCTTTGGTAGCCACCTTTCCAGATGATTATTCAGCCAGACGTAAAAAGCCACATCCTCTTTTGATAATGTGGACAAAAGTTTCTCGGGGTCGAGTAGAGCGCGTGGAGAGATGTCTTCTCTTCCCATGGCTTGCTCGACCCACTGGGGTACGAGTACCAATTTCATGGTCGTATCCTCTCTATTATCGCGTTAAAAAGAATTCATTCCTAAGGACGTATCCATGGACTCCAAACTGTTGCTCATCCATTGCATCACCCTTCTTTACCGTGAATCCGAGTTAAAAGAGTCGAGTGGCTCAGGTCCTCTCTGCCAGCAGGTTGTTGAAACCATTAAACTGCCAGACTCCAGTGTTTCCCTTCAAACGGGCAGGGAAGTGATAGTGGGGCTTCGCAGCACCGTGCATTGGATGTTGGATCACCGGGAGAAGTCATACGACAAAACCCAACTATTACAGCGGGTTCGGGTGAATACGAAGGATGAGTCGCATCTATACAATGCGCTCAATGACGCCATTCAACCCATGGAAAGCGAAGATAAGTTAAAAGAACAAATCCTTTCTTACCGTAAAAGTCTAAGGGAACATCTTAACGCACAACAAATTACCACGATCCTCGCCCAAGCGTATTCTCAAGTAGGGTTTGGTAATGACCCTAACGCCAAGATTGATTATCGAGAGTTTGTACGAGAGGTCTATGATAAACTAGAACCTTTCACCCACGACATCATTGATTCCAAACACCCGTCCGTCATTGACCATGCCAGTTTTGCCAGCGATGAGGAAATCGTTGATTTGTTAAGTCGATCTAAGGAAGAGATTTCCGCCGACGGTGTCTTGAAAACGGGCTATCAAGCTTTCAATAGGTTACTCGGTTCCAATAGAGGTTTTAGGCGAGGCGAGTTTGCTGTCATCGGGGCACTACAGCATAACTACAAGACGGGCTTTACGCTAAACCTTTTTAAACATTTCGCCCTCTACAACAAACCCTATATGCGTGACCCGTCTAAAAAACCTATGCTTTTCCACGTTTCTTTAGAGAACGAACTGCCCATGAATATCATGGAGCTTTATGCCAACCTCAAGGAAAACGAAACTGGAGAGATATGTGATAAGACGATGGTGGACCCAGCAGAGGCCGCCAAGTACATTCGTGAAAGGATGGGGGTGAACGGGTATCACATTGAAATGGTGCGGTTGGAGCCAGGGCAGTGCAGTTACCACGATTTCTTCGATATGATACTGCGTTATGAAGCTGAGGGGTATGAAATACACGCGGTGATCTGCGATTACCTGAACATGATGAATAAGAAAGGATTAGATCGTGGAGGTCCCGCTGGCGAAGACATACGTCAACTCTTCCGCGTCTGTCGCAATTTCTTTGCCCCGAGGGGCATTACGTTCATCACTCCTCATCAACTATCCACGGAAGCCAAAATGGTGAAGCGTGGCGGCATTGACAATTTCGTCCAATATATCGCCAATGGAGGGTTTTACGATGGCTCCAAGCGTATCGACCAAGAGGTTGATTTGGAGGTTTATATCGACATCTCTAAGATACCGGGCGACGGCTCATACCTCAATATACAGCGAGGCAAACACAGGGGGGTAAACAACACTCCAGAGAAAGACCTCTACACTGTATTACCTTTCCGACCCGCCGGCGGCGTGTGCGACGACCTCTTGGGTGAAGACACTTCGCGCTCTTCAGCAGGTGGTGCCAGCATGGCCCAAGGTGGCGGGGACTGGTTCGACCTATAATGGGCGACGGTGTAAAGAAGGCTCCCCGAAGGGAGCCTTTTATGCCCTCGTTATGCTAGGTGTGGAAAGAGCTCAAGAACCTGGCGGTACCCGTATTGATTCCCCGAGAAACCAAACGCTTTGGGCAGTGAGAGGTAAAATACCTGTGTCCCCATTTCTCTCTCCCTGCGCTCAATCGTTTTGGCCAACTTTAACAAGACGGTGAGTTCAGATACTTTCTCAAAGTCGCCTTTTACGTTACCCCCCACACACAGCGCAAATGGTTGAGTGGCGGACCCGCGCATACCTTTATTGCGGTAGCAGTATTGTCCAAAAAAATCGGAGAACTCTTCTGGGTTTGTTTCCGGTATAAGCACCTTAAACATTTTACCAAACCGAAAAGACACGCGGACGGGACTAACCTTTTCTTCGAACTCCTCTAGTGTTACTACGGTAGACATATTGTTCCCTTAAACAAAAAAAAAAGAAGCATAGCATAAAAGGGCGCCCCTTAAGGGGCGCCCGTTATGTCGTTATTGATAGTAGAAAGGGTTAAGACCGATGAAGCCACCCTCGTTGCTCCAGCAAAGACCGAGGTCACAGAAGTGACTGTCACTGGCTTCAGCATCGACGTCGGCCATGGAGAAGTATTCGGGTAAGTCCTCCATAAAGACAATTTCGTCATTGAAGTAACACGTCTCATTCATCGGATTGCAGTGAAGAGAAATGTTCCCAAAAGCGGACTCTGGAACTTCGGGTTCAGCAAACTCGGCAAGTCCTTCCAAAATATCGATTTTGTACAGAGGGAAGCGGTCGGCCATCGGACCAGTGCCGCGTCGATATTGCCTAATATCACCGTTTTCGTCTTGATAGATGTAATGTCCTCGCGTTAGTGAAAACGTAGCAACACTTACATCTAGGCGCCCCACGTACTCATCTTCTTTGGTTGTGCAGATGCCGCTACGACACGTTACATCGACATAACGCGATTCCATCTTCGAGAATACTCGATTTCCATCCGTGGCCGTGGATCGATAAACGCGAGAGGGGGAATCGAAAGGGTGGTCGCAAACCAATTGGCGATACTTACGGTACGTTGTTTCCCTGATCTCTGTTTTACAGGACATTACAGTTTCTTCATACTGGAAAAACTCTGGTGTTTCATAATACCACCAGCCATCGGCCTGTGCTGTAGAAGAGAGACCGATTAAAGCGACTAACGCGATTACCTTTTTCATGTCTAGTTTCCTTTAATATCTTTCCATTGGACGTCTTTCATTTCTTCCCACACCGATTCCCCGCTATGGAAGAACCAGTTGACCTCCTCCCCGAAGAGGAGGAGGGTGGTGAGTAAGAAGACGAAAGCGATGATGAGTTTTAGCTCAATGGTCATCAGACCAATGCCTCATTTTCGGTACATCGGCAACCGAGGTGGTTCTCTCGGACACGATGTTGGAAACCTCGCTCTACTACGAGTTTCCAACGGCCAGTGTCATCCAGACCCCTAATCGCCTCGGAAAACTCTTTCGGGTCTTCCGGGACGTTGTGGGGAAGGGTGGTGAGCAGTGCGTTCCAATCGCCGCACGTGGGGCAGGCGACAACGCCAATGTGAAAATCTTCCATCTTTTTAGTCTCCTATCGACAGGTGGACAAAACTTAAGACCAACCCGAATTCGTATTCCGACCGAAGGTGGACCGCATTGCTTTCCAATTAAGTATGAAATTTTCAAAGGCAGCCTCAGGGCTGGCCTGGCGGAAAGCTTGGGGGGTGTAAGCATATCCCCAGTGGTGTTGGGTAAAGGGACGGGGTCCGGCCTGGTAACCCATCGGTTGCTGTTGACCATCAAAAGAGATGTAGGCCGTCATCATTTTTCCAGCAGCGAGGGAGTTGGCAGTGGCTATACCCACCGATGAAGTGAAGTGAGGCTGTTCACGCATATTGGTTCCAACGTTCACCATGACCATAACTGGTTCACTATCATCACCCCTAAGATCAAAGAGTTCTTTAACCTCTTGGTACCCAACCATAATCTTTCTTTTATCGACCAGCTCGCCATGGGCAACGTCGGAAAGGTTGATGACTACCATGCTAACAGCGTCCTGTGATTTCATGTGACTTGCTCCTTTTGAGGATAGAAAAAGAAGTGCTTATCACTCCTTCACCTAAGTAATATAGAACTGACTTTGTTTTCAATCGAGTTAACGCGGGGTAGGGTTATTTTATGTGAAGAGGGGTGGTTACCACCCTTTTAAAATTTTTGGAGGTATCTAAGTGTGAATAATTTAGGAATCAAAGCTTTTATTATATTTGTGGAGATTCTATTCTTCGCCATCCCAATGGGTCTTTTACTCCTGCTATTTCATGCCAGGGCAAAAGCTGGTTCGGGCTTGTATTTGGTGTTAAAGACGTTTATGCTAACGACATACGCCACTCTCCTTTCTTTGACTGTCTATCAACTCGGTAACATGATCGGTTATAGCGGGTTGGCACTTTGGGTGAGCGTTTCTATCTCAGTGTTGCTAGGGGTAGAGATTGCTTACTGGCAGTTGACGAAAATGCGACAAGGTGGGAGTGAAATTGCCAAGAAAATTTTAGATGCTTGAAAAAAGAAAACACACATCGTTAGGAGGGGAACATGGGCGAGCCTGTAGATTTGGAATTTTTTCTATCGTTCCTTCTGCCCGCCTCTCTCGGTCTTTTCGCTTTTCTTATTCGTTTCTCTGTTAAACGGGAAAAGGTTGCCGTTATCTCATTTATCCTTGATGCTATATCCGCTATCTTCGTAGGGATACTGGTGGCGATGGCGGTTGAGGATTACGATTTTCCCGATCGGCTAAAATGGGCTATCGTTACCGTTGGTGCCCTTTTAGGTCCTGAACTTTTGTCTGGGGTGTTGCAAATTAGCACGATGTTCTCCCGCTCACCGGTCACACTGACGCTGAGGGTTTTGCGGGTCGTCAAGGGGAAGCCCATGACCGCCGACGAGCTCAAGGAGATGGCGACATGGGAGAAGGATTTTCAGCGGGAAATAAGAAACGAGAAGTTGGGGGGTACGGTTGATAGGAAGAGAGGAGGTGGTAAATGACAGCACTAGAGATTTGGTTACTCATAATGACGAGCGTTGTCAGCCTTCAGTTAGTGGTAATACTGTTGGTGTTCTGGCGAGCGAAACGCACGGCTATCTTTATAGGGACTCAATTCGAGCTCCTCTTTTGGATTTCCGTCACTATCGGTATAGCAACGACAGGGTGTGTCTTTTTGGGTAATGTCCCGATAACCACCGCCATCCTTTATTGTTGTGTTCGTTCTTTTACTTTGGCCGCCATTTTCATGGGCAATCCAGCCCACGGTAAAGAAAGGTGGAGTTATTTGTTTGAGACCGATGACAAAAATAAAGGGAATTAAGCGGCATAAAACAGGCGTCCTCCAGGGGACGCCTGATATGCTCTTAGAGTTCATCGTAGCCCAGGGTGGGCAACCACTCACGTTGCTCTTTCAAATGCTTTAAACCGTCCTTGTAGCCCCTACGATAGCGACTTAGGTATGGGTGAGACTTCCATCGGAAAGGCTTTTCTTTGCGGGCATCGTGAAAACCCTCATAATACGCTTGATCCTTTCTTTGTTTCGTCTTCGACATCTTTCTCTCGACCCCCCTCATTGGTTAGTAAGGGTTGCTTTTTGTTGATTCTGAATACATTATGGGCGGACATAGAGGGGTTGGTTAGACCTTTGAGAGGGTCACACCGCGCTGACCTTGGTATTTACGATTGCCGTCGGCATAAGAGACGTCGCAGGGTTTATCCCCGTGGAAGAACTGGAATTGGGCGATACCAGTCTCCAGGTAGATCATAACCGGTAGGGTGGAGCCGTTGCTGATCTCAATCACCACATTACCTTCAAACCCCGCCTCGATGGGGGTTACGTTAATAATTGCGCAGGACCTGGCATAGGTGGACTTACCCAAGCAGATAACCGATACATTGCGAGGGATGTTAAACCACTCCACGGTAGAGGCTAGGGCGTAACTGTTCGGAGGGAGGATGAAATACTTTAGCCCCTTCTCATTGGTACGAACCTCTGCGTCCAGAAAACACTTCTCATCCGGCACCATGGGGTCGACGACGCCACCATTGGCGTTAGTGAATACCTTGACGTCCTCTGTATCCAAACGAACGTCATACCCGTAAGAGGTTAAGCCATAGGAGATGAGCTTCTCTCCTTCACCATTTTCCCTCACTAGGTGGTCGATGAAGGGTGAGATCATGGGTTTGCCGCCAGTGTTGATCTCGTAATCTCTATCGATACGAACATCGTGGACCGTATCAACCTCTCCATCCAGTGGAAGACGCTCCATTGAATCGATGTCAAATAGTTGGTCGCTATCTAGACTGAACATCCCCCCACCCCGTTTACGTACACACTCTTTGACGTAGGTCGACTTCCTGAAATCGCGATAGGGCGGGGTGCAGAGTTTTTTGATAGTGTTGTCGGAAAGAATGCTCACTGATTACTCCATTTTATGTGACGTCTAGTCACACTCCGGTTGGTCGTTACATTAGCCCTCCTTAAAGGAGGGCCTTTTTATACCCTTTTAGAACGCAAAGGTCAAAAAGACCAATCGTCGTCTTCCGTGGCCACTGCCTTACCAATTACGTAAGAAGAGCCAGGGCCTGAGAAGAAATCGTGGTTTTCATCTGCCCCGGGAGACAGTGCTGCCATGATTGCCGGGTTCACGTCGGTTTCACTGGCCGGGAACAGTGCCTCGAAACCAAGATTCATCAGCGCCTTGTTTGCGTTGTAGTGAAGAAACTTCTTAACATCCTCGCTCAACCCAATAGCGTCATATAACGACTCTGTGTAGTGGACTTCGTTCTCGTAGAGCTCCATCAATAGATCGTAGGCAAATTCTTTAATCTCTTCCTGACGCTGGGAGCTTTCTTTTTGGTAAGCCAATTGGAATTTATAGCCGACGTAGTAACCGTGTACTGCCTCGTCACGAATGATGAGACGTATGAGGTCAGCCGTATTTGTTAGCTTGGCGCGACTCGACCAATACATTGGCAGATAAAAGCCGGAGTAGAAAAGGAAGGATTCGAGAAAAACACTAGCTATTTTCTTCTTAAGAGGATCATCGCCATCGTAGTGATCAATGATAATCTTTGCCTTATTTTGAAGGAACGTGTTTTCACGACACCAACGAAATGTCTCGTTAATTTCCTGAGTGGAGCAAAGAGTGGAGAAAATGGAGCTGTACGATTTTGCATGAACCGCTTCCATGAAGGCCACGTTTAAGTAAACTGACTCTTCGTGGGGTGTTACGGCATCCTCGACGAGAGCCAGAGCACCCATTTTGCTTTGCACAGTGTCTAGTTGAGTAAGACCTGTGAAGACCTTGATCGTCAAGTCTTTTTCTTGCTCTGTCAATGTATTCCACGAAGGAATGTCGTTGGAAAGAGGGATTTTGGTATCTAACCAGAAATTCGACGTCAACCGGTTCCATACCTCCAAATCTTTTTCGTCTTCAATGGCGTTCCAGTTAATGGCGTCGATTGTTGTGTCGGTCACTTTGCTATATCTCCGTTTAGTTAGCGGGGGTGATAAAACCACCCCCTATTGATTTTTAAAGGGTGCAAGAAACGCAAGCGTCAACTTCGGTTCCTTCAAGGGCGTTTTGGCGAAGGCGAATGTAGTACAAAGTTTTGATACCTTTTCGCCAAGCGTAGATTTGAGCCTTGTTAAGATCCCTTGTTGTTACGTTGTCTGGGAAGAAGAGTGTTAGCGAAAGCCCCTGATCTACGTGCTGAGTTGCTTCGGCGTAGGTATCGATGATCTTTTCGAACCCGATGCTGTAGGCGTCTTCGTAAAAAGGCATCGTTTCGTCATTCAGGTAGGGGGCGGGATAATAGACACGCCCTAACTTACCCTCTTTGCGAACCTCGATGGGGGCGGCGACAGGGTGAATACTCGAAGTAGAGTAGTTGATGTAAGAGATTGACCCTGTGGGAGGGATGGCCTGCAAGTAACGATTATAAATACCGTATTGCTGAACAGCCCATTTCAAATCCATCCAATCTTTCTGTGTCGGGATCGATACTTCATATTGCGCAAACAGCTCGGTAACCCGAGGAGTTTTTGGCAACCACGTTTGTTCAGTGTACTTCGTAAAGAACTCACCCGACGCATAAGTGGAAGTATCAAACCCCTCAAACGTCTCCCCTTTTTCCTGAGCCAATTTACAGGAGGCCGATAAAGCATGATAAAGGATGGTGTAAAAGTAGATGTTGGTGAAGTCCAACCCTTCTTCTGACCCGTAATGAATCTTATTTTTAGCCAAAAAGCCGTGAAGGTTCATTTGGCCCAAACCGATGCTGTGAGACTTATCGTTACCATTGCGCACACTGGGCACAGAGTTGATCTGTGTCTGGTCTGAGACCGCTGTGAGGGCGCGTATGGCCGTCTCTACGATGTAACTCAGCTGTCCACTCTCCATCGACTTAGCGATGTTCATTGAACCTAGGTTACAGGAGATATCTTCCCCCAGCACTTCGTACCCAAGGTCATCGTTGAGGACTGATGGGGTGTTCGTTTGAAGAATCTCGGAGCAGTTGCCGGTTAGGATGCCGTTAAACATCGCCATATGTCGCAATGGTTCGCTAACACAATACGTATCAGAAATGCGACCGCAATCCTCCACCGCAACGACAACCGCGTGCTGAGAGGCGGCACGGTTAGGCTGGCGAGACGTTACGTGCAAGCGATGGGTTGATAGTCCAAGTTCAAGTAGTCGCTGTGTATCAGACGAGGACAGTGTCAGACGATAAACGGCTTTGGTGTTGTAATAGGCGTAATCTCCAGTACCATCATTCTTCGGAAGATAACTCTGGCGGTTATCATGCATCATCGAAAGTTTAGAGCCAACCCCCAGTGTTGTCAACATGGCTTGTACTTCTCGAAGGAAGTTTAGATCGTTAGAAGCTCCGGAGTACGACTCGGTCTCACCATTGCGAAGCACTGTGCCGTCGGCATCAAGCCATCCTGCCAACCAAGAAAGTCGGTCTTTGATCGTGACTTGGCTGTTAGGAACGAATTGCTTACCATAAAGTCCGTCGACTTCAGCTTCTAGGCGATTTCCGCTAAAAGAGGCGCGCCATTGAAGATCACAATCAAAACGATCGTGCAGGCCCATTTTGTCACCATACAAGTAGATTCGGGTTCTACCTGTGGTTAAGAAACACCCATCGCCACTCGAAAAGCCATTGGTGTACGGTCGATCTAATTTCAACCCACCTTCAATAACAGGATACTCTGTTTTAATGAGACGATCGCCCACTTGAAGCTCGTGTGTGCGCACCTCACGGTGATTTCTGGAATAACCATCGCGAACATACCACTTGTGATATTCGGTTGCATCCAGTTCTCGACCATCGGATAGAACCACTTTCAAAAGTTTCTGGTTTTCACCTGTCTTTTGCACTGTCGTGCGAGAAAACTCTTCACCGTTCCAGACGTTGACTTCTTTCCCAGCTAACGTGATGATAGGAAACTCGCCCTGATCGGTCATCAAA
>CETA01009392.1_pt1 | contig 10633 bp, 15 predicted proteins | sample 531251 | NCBI WGS metagenome assembly CETA01 (sample SAMEA2622362, study PRJEB7988) | marine metagenome | biome: marine biome (ENVO:00000447); feature: mesopelagic zone (ENVO:00000213); material: "saline water (ENVO:00002010), including plankton (ENVO:xxxxxxxx)" | depth 380 m
AAGACAATCGTCTTCACCGGCAAGCTCGAAAAGATCACTCGAGAGGAAGCGAAGGGGCAAGCCACTGTCCTCGGCGCCAAAGTCTCTGGCTCCATATCCGCCAAGACCGACATTCTCGTTGCTGGACCCGGCGCCGGCTCGAAACTCAAGAAAGCGCAGGACCTCAATGTCGAAGTAATCGACGAAGAGCGCTGGATCGCAATCGTGGGAGAAGCTCTCATGGCCTGACCCGACTGGGGGCCTTGTAAATGAGAAGCCATTATCAGGAGGGAAAAGTGACACTTGTTCGTGAGGACGAAAAGGGACTCTATGTCATTGCTGGAGGTGTTACAGCGCGTCCGGGTGCCGTGAACGGATATGGCCATGCCTATCGCATGGATGACGGCGGTCTCAAAAAGGGAGACAAGGTCACCGCACGGCACAGCGGCGGAACACCCCTCGTCAAGATCAAGCTACCCGACGAAACGGTTACGCGATGGTTTGGCGAAGGAGAGCATCGCGATCGAAGCCTCACGGAGGCAGACCCCGAAGCCAAATGGGATGACAAGGGACTGAGAGTCTACCCAAAGCCTGAAACTGAAGAGACTATCACACCGCGACAGATCAAAGCCATTCGCGGTGCGGATATCATGAAGGAGCTTGGACTATGAAGCCAGCCGGCAACGAAACGCGAATCATTCGTAGCAACGATGGCACCGCCTGGGGCGTTTTCCTCGCTGGGGGTGGCAATGCCGAACATGAGGGAGGAATCTCAGACATTCTGCGACAGCTCAACATCGATCCGGACGGACGAATGACAGAAGGTCGCAGCATGACTTCCCCAGTCCAGCTTGCAACAGCCAGCGGCCAGGTCACACGAAAATACTATCTCGATTTGCAGAAGCCAAAGAAGCAGACCGACAAGGTCGGTTATCTCGCACTTCGCGAAGACGATCTCGAACCACGTGAACGACGCATCTACAATCTCGACCGATATACGCTCGACACTGAAATCACCGGAGCATGGAGCGAGCGGGCCTTCAAACTGGCCAGTTGGAACAAGGAAGCCGCGGAATTCATCGAAGCCTTAAAGGAGGCTGCAAATCAGGCTGACCTCACACTCTGGGTCGGTAATACGCCCGATAACGTCAGAAACCCCTTCAGCTACATGGGCATGATCATCGCCATCACTTCACGCATGCCCGAAGAAGCACGCAAGGCGCTCGACGATTCGGACGAAGAAGCTCGCAAGCTTCGAGAAGCCGTTGAGAAAACCGGGATCACGAGCAAGATCGAAAAGAACAGGGACAAGCTTCAGAGCTGGAGCAGCGGGCCAGCATACCATGCCTTGTCGCCAAGATGGACTTCCAGCTTCAAAAACGTTGGCAGGAACGGTGAAACCGTCGAGTTGAAAACAAAGCATCCCGTCGTGTTCTTTCTCAACCCTGCGAGGCAGAAAGACTTCAACCACGGATGGTTTACCGTCGAGGAGCTGGAAATGTGGCTCAAGGGCAAGGGCCCCGTCATAAAGGCGGCCGCATGAGCCAGTGCCACATCCTTCCTCCGCACCGCGAACACTCATTCCGCGGAGCAGAAGGGTGCACAAAGGACATATCTCATGACGGGCCGCACACCGCCGTCCTGAAGGATGGCACCACCATCGAGTGGGAAACGGACTGGGAATGCGAATGCTGTGTCGATGACGAGATACCCGACATGTGCATCGTATGGCGAGAAGTGGATTTGAAGGGAAAAGACCATGGCTGAATTTGCAATCATCAAGTCGTCCGAACTGGGCGATCGCATGGACGCTGGTTTCCATATCCTGCGCAAAAAACACGAAGAGGAAGCAGCTAAAATCGAGGCCGAAATGGATCACAGCGATGCGATCAACCTAGCCGTCGAAACTCTCGAGAAAGTGCCACTGAAATACCGGCGGGACATCAATCCACTGGTGCGCAGCGGTCAGAACCGTGCGCCTGATCTTCAGGCCCAGGAGCGCGCCGTCCGTGAATATCCCTATCTTGCGCTGGCCATCTTCAAGGCAAGCGCTCCGGACATCACTGCGCACTATGAAGAGGAAGCCAAGAATATGGAAGCGACGGCCGAGCTGTTCCGCAAAATACAGGGAGGAGCAGAACAATGAGCTTCAAGAGCGGTATGTCCTACGCGCTTAAGGACCCAACACGCTACGACGATGAGCACGGCCAAGGATACGGCCGCGTCGAAGTGCTCGAAGGCGGTGAAGGCATGTTCATCACCGATTGCTGGGTCACCAATGACGATGGTGGAGTGCATCCTGGCTATGCCGAGAGCCCGGTGCCGATCCAATTCCAAGATGTCGAGCCCCAAGGCATGCGGCCGGGTTCGAACGGAGAACGCGAACGGAGCAAGCTCCTGTGGGCATAGCCAAGGCAGATACTGTAAAACCACCGACGGTCGGCTCCATCGTTACCCAGCTGCAATGCCAGCTGAAAATGAAGCGATACGCAATCGACCCTCGGTCCAAACGAGCTTCGGATAAGCAGACCGCTCTTATCTGCAAGATCTTGGGCATCGAGATCATCGCACGCGAAAATCTCAACAAATATGATCCGGGCCTGTCCGAGCACATGCAGGACCACGGCGTCGGCGTCATACTTCCGGACGGGACGCCGGCAATTTTCGCTGCGCCAGCGGCCAAGGGCACTATCGGGAAAATGCGTCGTGCAGGCATCAAATACCTGCAGGATTTCATCACGGGAAAAATCAAAAGTAAGCGATCGCACTGGCCACAGGTCGACCCACTTCCAGAGCACGCAAAGACATTCATGGCCGACAGGGGACTTGATGCAGAAGCTATCGAAATACTGAACTTCCTGCTCATGAAGGTCGAATTCCGTTTCCAGAAAGCGCATTACCGCTTTTCTGCGCGCAAGCTGCTCGAAATCCGCAATCGGATCGACAAGAAGAAGGAATACCACCTCAACTACAGCGTCGATCCCGCCCACAGGGAAGTCGATCTCGTGCAGATCACTCTGCCAGGCAAGCCAAAGGTCCGATTGACCAAGCATGGGCTGAGTATTGGCCAGGAATTTCCCGTGACCATTCGCCAATCTCTCAAGGGGAAGATGCTGGACGAGGTCATCTCCATTCCCGGCGTCTCGAGACAGCGCGTCTCCAGCTCCCGTCCGATCGGCAATGTTACGCACCTCACCTTGGAGACCATATGAAAACCAAATCCATCGCTGCACTCAGTGCAGATCTAGCGCAGCAGGTCTGGCGCGAAATGATGGACGAAAAACGGACAAAGATCGAAAGGCTAGAAAAACTCTTCGGCATTTCAATCGCCAGCCGGGACGAAGCAAGACAATATCTGGGAGAAGCCCGCTACGCAGTTCCAGCCTTCGCCTTTCACGAAGAGGGACGACTGCATCTCCTAGGTGTTCGTGACCAGCCATCCCAGCGCGCTGCCGACATGATTGCCAATGGCCATGCTTGGCTCTTTCGCAAGCTCGCCCTCCAAGAGGCGCCCGATCTGGGGCAGTTGGAATTACCTGACTTTGCGCGCCAGATCATTATCGATTCAAGAATCTCAGCCTCCATGGTGGAAGCGTGCTGCTTTGTCTTGGGAAAGATCCACATTGCCTTCGAAGATGGACGCACGATTTCCATTTCGCAGGAAGATTCCGAAGACGGACCTCGGTGGAAAGACATATCGATCGACGCATCTTTTTCTCCCCGAGTGACCTACAACATCAACTCCGTGACGATTTCCAACGTCTTCCCGGTGGCGGTTCAGAAGAGCATGCCAGGTAAGAGGCTCGATGCATATATCAGCACTCCCTACCGCGCTGGCGACCGTATCAAAGCAATAGGTTCCAACAAGAAATCGAGCACTCTGATTCTAGAAAATTCGGTTTCATCCTGAAAAGTTGTTGACGGCGCGGAATGTTGGCCATAAATCACCGTCCATGACCTTGAAACGTCTCTTTACCACCACGCGAATGCCCCGCCCGGCCTGAGGCGGCAACGGCATTACGCGTTTGCTCGCCCCGGTCATATCGGCGGTGTAGCTCAGTGGTTAGAGCAGCGGAATCATAATCCGAAGGTCGAAAGTTCAAATCTTTCCACCGCCACCACAAAAATACGATCAGGCCTCGGCTAAGCCGAGGTAGCTCAGTGGTAGAGCGCCTGCCTGAAGAACAGGAAGTCGAAGGTTCGATTCCTTCTCTCGGCACCAGCCAAAAAAATGAAAGTGACGGACAATGGCATATCTTCTTCGAAAACCTGGAACCACCTGACGCAGGCAGACAATGTTCGCCTGCGAATGCGCTTGGACGCGTAGTTCAGTGGGTAGAACAGCGGACTCTTAATCCGCGTGTCGGGGGTTCAAATCCCTCCGCGTCCACCAGCATCCCAAATGGCATTTTAGAAATGCTCATGCACATGGACGCTTAGCTCAGTTGGGAGAGCACCTGACTTTTAATCAGGGGGTCGCGGGTTCGAGCCCCGCAGCGTCTACCAGCATAAATTCGAAAGAAAACACCATCATGATCATCGAGATTCATGCCGGCGAAGGCGGCCAGGACGCCGCAATCTTTGCAACAGAACTTGCCGATATCTACTCGCGCCAGCTTTCCGCTGCAGGTTGACCACACCGCGTGGAGGACGGCTCCACGCCCATCGTCATAACCGCAAAGAATTTGCCCAAAGGCTTCGAGCATGAAGCGGGCATGCATCGCATCCAACGTGTGCCTCCCACCGAACAGCGCGGGAGAGTTCACACCAGCACCGTAGCCGTCGCCATCCTGGATGAAGGACGTTCCGCACCTCCTTCTCTTCACGTTTCAGATCTGCACAAGCGCTGGCACTCGGGAACGGGCGCTGGCGGACAACATCGCAACAAGACCCAGAACTGCCTCGAGCTCACTCATCTGCCCACCGGGCTTCAGGTGAGTGCTAACGGACGATCCCGCAAGGAGAATGAGCGGCGAGCAATTGAATTGCTCAAGGACGCGGTGGCAGACCATCTTTCACGACAAAAACATGATCAGATCGATGCTTCACGGCGGCAGCAGTCAGGAGATCGCTCCCGATCCGGCGAACGCATTCGAACGTGGCGCTTCCAGGACGGAAAGGTCATAGACCACCACAGCGGGAAAACCGCTCGCGTTCGCGACATCGTTCGCAATGGAACATCATGTCTCTGGCCCGACAAGAACGGATGAAGAGATAAGCAGTAAGGAGGGGAAAAACGATGAAAATAGTGAAGCTTGGCATCATCGCTCTGAGCATCGCCGTCCTTATCGCATGCATCATCATGATTATTACTGGCGCATGGGCCGCGGTAATCGGTCTCGTGCCTGCTGCCGTGGCGACCGCCGGGGCAATATCGCAATACAGGAAGGAACGCCAATGACACGCAGGATGCAACGCGCCATCAGCAATCCCGAAGTAGGGATGCCAGTGCTGGTGTCCGAAGGGTCGATCTTCGAACCGAAATACGCCTTGTGGACAGTTTCCAAGGCAGGAGAAGAGGAGATCGTCCTTTCACGCGAAGGCGAAAAGGATCTCTCCATCACCAAAACGCGTCTCCACGACAGAGGATACGAAGTGGTCTGGACCGAAGCGCTACCCGATGTCCCGGAAGACCGGCTCGCAGCCATGCTTCCCATGCTCGAGAAGAGTTCCTACACCAACCACGTATTCCTCGTGAAGGTCGAGGCAATCGACGGTGAAGGTAATTATCAGCTCGATCTCGTCGGTGAAGGCGAAGCCTCAGAAGACGAAAAAGAAAGAACCAGTGTGCTTCTTGCAAAATCGGCGCAGCCTGGCCTTTCCATCGGAGACATCCTTCTGGTGCGGCCGCGATCGACACGCGACGATCAAGAGCCGGTAATGCTCACAGAGGCAGAGATCGTCATCACCGGCATGAGCGAAGACCAGGCCAACGATGTTCTGGGCCTGACCTCCGGTCCTTTCCAGTCCACAATCTGGCCAGTCGGCAGTTCCGATTGCTTCGACATCGAAATCGGCCACTGCATGGCGAAGCACGACGAAGATATCGTCATCGCAATGGTTATCGATAAGGGCAATATCGATCAGTCCGACGAGACCCACGACGTCCTTCACCACCAGGGCTCCAAGCTCTACTGGAACGACAATCTCGCCGACGAGCTATGGGGAACTCCGCTTGATCACGGCGTCTGGATCGGCAGCGATGTCGCCTGGTATGACGCTGGAGACGACGGCGCCGAGTGGGAGGCCAACTGGGGACGCGCCACAGTCGCAGACATGATCAAATACGATGTGGATTTCGAGGAATTCCGCGGACGATACGAAGACACAACCGGCCATTCTCTGCGCCGATCCGATATCAAGGCCATGTTCGCACGCGAATGGGACCTCGCGCCCATAAGCGAAGACGACGTTGGCGTTGATAAAGACGTTGGCATCATTGCACGGGAATGGATCGAACGCCTCGCCAGCAAGGCTGCCAATTATATGAGGACGCCCGAACTCATCACTGAATCGCTTGAGACCATAGGAAGAGTCCTTTCTCTCCACGGCAACGGACACGTTGTCGCAACAGCGACCTTCTACCGCGACGAGAAAAATCAACTGGTCCTCACCCGCTGGGTAGAGGAAGACTTTGCCGATCGTCTTCTGGGTGACGATATCCAAGATTGGAGAAAACGCGATGCAGAATGAGGCCGCTCTCTTTGGCAGTCTGATCGAACCTGCAAGCACTGCCAAAATGACGCCTCAAAACCGCAAGATGGCAGAACGGATCGTTGCTTCGATCAAGAAATACGGCACTGGCAAATGCGAGATCGACCCCGCCAAAATCGCCGTCAACGATTGTAGGTATTCTAAAATTGACGTCGCCTGTCTTCCTGGCTGCCTGCCCGCCCCCTTTCACAAGGGCATCCGCATCTGGGGCTTCTTGCGATCGACAGGACCGGTTTCCGAAAAGGCCCTGTGGAACGAGTATGGAAGCGCAATAGAAGATCTCGCACTGCGGACTGCAGATGCCTGCGATGAGATGCGAGAAATTGTGAACCAGGCCGAAAAAACCGTTGCAGGGACAGGCATGCGACTAATTTCCTATCGCCCTGTTTCTTATGGAAGAACAAAGGCCGAAAACGCGCTGATGGACGTCCTCGCGCGCTACACCATGATCGACGAAATGCTTCAAGAGCGAGAAGCCTACTTTGTCCTAGAGAACAGGCACCGTAGGCAAACCTATCTCGGAAGAGAGGCCAATGCACAGGCGGAACGCCGCAACAAGAAGCAGAATGGCCTCAGCGTCGACGCTATCCTGTGGTCAGCACTACAGCGTCTCACGACAAGGCAAATGGCAAAGCTGGAAGATCTTCTGACCAAAGGAAACGGTCAGTATCAATCGGGACGCTACGCAGAATGGACTGCAGCACAGATGCTCGAGGAAGGCCTGAAATTGCCGGACGAAGTCGAGACCATCAAAGCCAAAAACGGCCTCATTAGCGGCCGCGTGCGCCTAGCGGAAAACGTCGTGTTCAATCGCAAGCGCTTGCTCATTCCCGGCAACATTCCGCTTTCCATTGCCAACAAGATCGAAGGCGCAAGGCTCGGCGACTTTGTGCAACATCCCTGGCTTCCGCAGGAATGCACCGCAGACAAGATTAAGCACTACGACAATGGCTCATTGGCCATCTATATTGCCCCGCCGCATGTCCACTTTCCGTCGGGGACACCGGCCCGACAGGAGGCATCAAATGGGTAATGAGAAGAAGGAGGAAGGAAAAATGCAAATTCCATCCGAAAACGCTTTCCAAGGCGCGGATATTCATGGACAATTCGATTCCATGGGAAGCGAGAGCATCGACATGGGCAGAATGACGGCAAGCTGCGTAGAGCTGCTTCACCGCCATCTCAACATGAGCACGCAGGATACGGGACGAATTCTCGGTCTTTCTGACGATGAGGTAACGCTCATCAACAGGATGGGCAGAAACACACCGCCTGCGAGCATTCCCAGCAAGGCCCGACCTCTGGTGCAAAAAATGTGTGCCGTCCAGTCGCTACTGTTGTCCGCCTACAGCTTTGGCGGAATGATCGACTGGTTCCGTGCAACTTCCCCATCCCTCCGGTCCAGCCCGGTCGATACCTTGGTCAAAAACGGATCCGAAGGTGTTGGCAAGGTGCTTCAGGCTACCATGGGTAGGATGGTCCACTGAATGGCAAGGACGCCTCCTTCGTCGATCTAAAAGATCAGACGACCGTGCGGCTGATTCCAGCTGCAATCCTAGAGCCGCGCCTGCGCCTGGTCGAACAAGGCCGGGTGATCGAAGGACAAGCCTTCGATATCGAATCCATCTGGCACGAAGGACCCGGCTCAAAAACCCGCAAGGCAAGCCCTGCGCTTGCCGAAAAAGTCATGGCCTCGTTCGATTTCTCTCGCGCCAGCCGGAACCGGTTCAACGACGTGGGCGACCCGGGCGCTTACTATGCCGGCACAACCTTGCCTGCAGCAATCGAGGAAATACGCTGGCACCTCGACAACGACGAAGGCGTGCCTTTCGACAAGACGCGCGTCTACCGCGCTGTTAGCGCCAAGGCCTCGGGCAAATTCCTCGATCTGAGAGGAACTTGGGAGCTTGCACTCCATCCCGATACCGAGAAGGGATACCCAGCCGGCCACCGAATGGCGGCCAAGGCAAGAGAGGTTTGCGACGGTATCATATACCCCAGCGCGCGACATCTCGACGGAACATGCATCGCAGTCTTCAATCCTGAAGCTATCAGCGACATAAGACTGGGACGCTGTATCTCCTTTGAACCTGTTCGCGGCCATGCACAGGGTCGCAAGTTCGGATATCGCTTGCACATGCAGCCACATGAAATGGCACTATCGAGATAGACAGCTCCGGTAGTGTCTCAGTTTGAAAAATCGCCCTGAGCTTATCTACGGAACGAGGCTGCTAGGCAGCCTGCCGTAACGGAGCCACTACGCCCCGGTGCAGCACGTTTCGTGCCGCATTGTGATCACGATGATATTCCGCGCCACAGGAGCAGGAATGCCATCGTTGTTTCAGTGGTTTGGTTACGGTCTTACTGCAGTCGGAACACTCTTGGGAGGTTCCTCTGGGATCGACCATCACCACCAACCGACCGGCGCTCTCAGCCTTGTCGGTCAGGATCTGAACAAATTGCGCCAAGCCGGCATCGAGGATCGAGCGGTTGAGACCTGATTTGGCTCTAACATTCTTGCCAGGTTCTTCGATGTTGCCTTTTGCTGAGCGGGTCATATTGCGCAGCTGAAGGTTCTCGACGCAGATTATCTGCGGGCCGGATTTGACAATCTTGCTGGCAAGCTGGAAGTGCCTCGTTCTGCGCGCCGATGCCTCTCTGGATCGTTGGCGAGCAAGTCGCTTCTGCGTCTGACGCCAGCGGCGAGAGCCACGCTTCTGGCGAGCCAGGGCATGCTCTATATGCTTGCGCCTGGCACTTCGATCAGGACAAACCTTACCATAGACCCCACCATTGCTGTCGGTTGCGATGTTCTCAACGCCGAGATCGATACCCAAGGCACCTTTTGAAGTTGGCCCGAAGACATCCGGCAAGCGAACCGCGATTGATGCAAACCAACGTCCACGTCCGTCCTTTCGGATTGTCAATTTTAGAGGAATCCCTTCCATTGGCCGGTGCATTTTTAGACGAACCGCCGGCAACCCTTTCATTCGAAGAACGTCGCCTTTTAGTTTCCAACCGGACGCCTCGGTAAATCCGAAACTTCGCAGTCTCTTGATACTGCGAAACCGCGGGAAGCCGACCTTCCCACCGCCACGCATCCCCCGACCAAAGAAGCCCTGAAATGCTTCATCGACTTGCACGAGCGGCGCGCGCAGCATTGTGATAGCATAGCTCGCCATTGCTGGATCGTCGCTGCGGATCTGCGTCAGAGACTTAAACTGATCAAATTTAGCAATTGACTTACGAGTCTTTTTCCAAGCCGAGATCCGCTCCTCGAGCGCTGCGTTGTAGATCTGATTTGAGGATGACATCGCAGCCTCAAATGCACGACCGATTCTATCGGACATCTGCAACCTGAAGCGATAGGAACGAATCATGAATATATATTAGGACAGCTATCATTTAACTACAAACTGACACACTAATAAACCATGTATTTTCTGGAGGAAGCTATGGGCGACAAGAGCTCAGCTGAAATCGCGCGCCTCATGTTCGACACCATCAACCCGAACTTGAGGCGACAGATCAAACGCGACGATGCGGAACGGCTTCTGGCACATGATCCTTCAAAGCCGATCTCCTCGGCCTATGCCATGGTCGAAGACTACAACGTCACCATCCACATCAACTTTTCGGGCAACTGCGTCAGAGCAAGTGGCCGGCAGACCTGGATAGGAGCCGATGGCAATATCATCGAAGTGCCGCGGGGCTTGACCACCAGCTGGGCCATCGAGCAAGCCGAGAAGCTCGTCGCCGACCTGCAGGCGCTGGGAAAGACGGCCAGGCTATCGCATAGCGGAAAGCACAAGCATCCCAAAGAGCCCGGAGACATCACTGTTCTGGTGCCCGACCATGTCCGGCTCGGAACACGGGCACATCTCAACCGGCCCCCCGGCGTTATCGATACCCATTACCTCGTCATCCATACTCTTATGCA
>CETA01131598.1_pt1 | contig 10621 bp, 8 predicted proteins | sample 531251 | NCBI WGS metagenome assembly CETA01 (sample SAMEA2622362, study PRJEB7988) | marine metagenome | biome: marine biome (ENVO:00000447); feature: mesopelagic zone (ENVO:00000213); material: "saline water (ENVO:00002010), including plankton (ENVO:xxxxxxxx)" | depth 380 m
TAAATGGTAGTGAATATGACATTCTTAGTTGGAATCTAGGGTTTAGTTACGACACAAGGAACAAAGCAATCTTACCTGATAAAGGAACATATCATCGTATTGCCACAGAAGTTGTTCTTCCTGTCGGTTCAGATGTTGAGTATTACAAAGTAAACTATGAAACAAAATGGTTCAAGGATATATATGAAGATTATGTTTTGACTCTAGGCGCAGATGTTGGTTATGGTGATGCATTTGGGGATACAACAGAATTACCATTTTTTGAAAACTTTTATGTAGGCGGTCCCCGTTCTGTTAGAGGATATAAGGAAAATACAATTGGCCCAAGAGATACATCAGGCAGACCTTTGGGAGGGTCGACTAAAATTGTAGGAAATGCTGAAGTTATTTTACCATTTCCATTTTTGAGAGATGTTAAACAAGCGCGAGTTACTGGGTTTATAGATGCGGGAAACGTGTATGGTCCAGATGAAGATATTGAGTTTGATGATATCAGATATTCTTCCGGGGTTAGCGCAATCTGGATATCACCTTTTGGCGCGATAAGCGCAAGTTATGCTGTACCATTTGCTACAAAAAGCACAGACCAAGAGCAAAATTTCCAGTTTACTTTTGGTACATCATTTTAGTTATATGGAGCGATTATAATGAAGATTTTATTTAACTTATTTTTAACCTGTACGTTTACTTTTTTATTAGTTTTTGGGGTTAGTGCCGAAGAGACTTATAAAATTGGAGCAGTCAATGCAATTCGCGTATTAGAAAAATCACCTCAGGCAGATGTCGCAAGAAAAATGATTGAGAATGAATTTTCTCCTCGAGATAAAGAATTAATAGCAGAGCAAAAAAGCATCAAAGATCTTGAGGATAAATTTAAAAAAGATAGAGCTATAATGAGTGAGCAAGAGAGCACAAAGCTTGAAAGAGAAATTATATCAAAGAAACGCGACCTCAAACGAAAGCAAGACGAGTTTAGAGAAGATTTAAATTATCGACGTAATGAGGAAATGGTAAAAATTCAGAAACAAATTATTCAGTCAATACAACAAGTTGCAAAAGACAATAATTATGATTTGGTATTAAGCGAAGGTGTATTATACGCAAGCCCTAAGGTTGATATGAGCGGATTAGTTATTGAATATCTTAAAAAATAAAAATTTGCGACAATCAATAATATAAAATAAATTTTACGAGTAATTTTATGCCAGCAACACTTGGTGAATTGTCTCAAGTAAGCGGTGCAAGGTTAGAAGGAGCATCCGATTGTAGTATTGTATCTGTCAATACCCTAAAACGCGCAAAAAAAGGTGAAATCGCATTTCTATCAAATCGTCGTTACGTTAATGATTTGCTGCTAACTAAAGCGTCAGCTGTAATTTTGTCTGAAGAAGATTTAAAAAAATGCCCTTCATATGCATTAGTTAGCGATACACCATATTTAACTTATGCAAAAATTGCTAATTACCTATACCCGAATGCACCTAGATCTTCTGGAATTGCCGATAGCGCAGTAGTGGGAAGTGATTGTGTTATTGATGATTCATCAACTATATCTGCTAATGTAGTTATTGGTAATAATGTTGTTATTCATTCAGGTGTATATATAGGCCCAAATTGTGTTTTAGAAGATAATGTTGAAATTAATGAGGATAGTTCATTAATTGCTAATGTAACATTATGTCGTAATGTTATTATTGGGAAGAATGTAATTCTTCATCCTGGAGTTGTATTAGGGGCTGATGGTTTTGGTATAGCACAAGCAGCAGACAAGTGGATCAAAATTCCTCAAATAGGCTCTGTTAAAATTGAGGATAATGTTGAAATAGGAGCAAATTCAACAATTGATAGAGGAGCAATCGATGACACAGTTATTGAAAAAGGTGTAAAAATCGATAATCAGGTACAGATTGGGCATAACGTTATAATTGGCGAAAATACTGCTATTGCAGGATGTACTGGTATTGCCGGCAGCGCTATTATTGGAAAACGATGTATGATCGGTGGAGCATCAGCAATAAGCGGACATATAGCAATTAGCGATGATGTTATTATTACAGGTATGTCAGGGGTTTCTAATTCAATAAAATCCCCCGGAATGTATTCGTCTGGGTTACCTGTAACAGAAAATAAGATTTGGAGAAGAAATATTATTCGTTTAAAAAATATTGATGAAATTATTAAAAAAATAATGTTGAAATTAAAATAAGAAAAAAATATTTATGAAAGATATGCAAAAAATAATTGATATTGAAGAAATAAAAAAAATTTTACCACATCGCTATCCATTCTTATTGATAGATCGTGTTATTGAAGTTAAACAAGGAGAGCGTATTAAAGCGATTAAAAACATAACTTATAATGAACCATGTTTTCAAGGACATTTCCCTAGCAAATCTGTAATGCCTGGCGTATTAATTATAGAGGCATTTGCTCAAGCAACTGCTTTGCTTGGCGCATACGGATTAGATGAGGTTAGAAATTCAGAAAATGAACTATATTATCTAGTGAGTATTGACAAAGCACGTTTTAGAAAACCTGCAGGACCTGGAGATCAATTAATCATTGATGTTAAGTTCTTATCAGTAAAGAGGGGTATGTGGAAATTCAATGCCTCTGCATCTGTTAATTCTGAAGAAGTAGCTTCAGCTGAATTACTAACTACAATCATGGAGTAATTCCATGATTGATAAGACTGCTATTATTCATCCGGACGCCAATGTACACAAAGATGTGTCCATTGGCCCGTATTCAGTAATCGGTCAAGATGTATCAGTAGATTCGGGTACAGTTATCGGTTCACATGTTGTGATTAACGGACCTACATCTATAGGGCCAAATAATAAAATATTTCATTTTTGTTCAATTGGAGATGATCCGCAGGACAAGAAATTTAATCAGGACAGCAATTCTTCTTTAGTTATCGGATCAGGTAATACGATTCGAGAATATGTTTCTATTAATCGAGGCACTGATGCAGGCGGCGGCAAAACAGTTATTGGGAACGACAATTGGATAATGGCTTATGTTCATATCGCCCATGATTGTATTCTTGGTAGTAATTCAACATTCGCTAATAATACAACTTTAGCTGGTCACGTCACTATTGAGAATTTCGTGACTCTCGGTGGTTTTACTGGGGTACATCAATTTTGCCGTGTTGGTAGTTACAGTTTTTCAGCAATTTCGTCAGTTATTGTCAAGGATGTACCGCCATTTATACTGGTATCCGGCAATACAGCAAAACCATCCGGCCTTAATCGTGAAGGTTTAAAAAGAAATGGGTTCGATTCTAATTCAATTAATTTATTAAAAAAAGCATACAAAATTATTTACCGTGATGGTCTACCCCTCTCAGATGCTCTTGATGAATTGATAAAATTATCTACAGAATCAGAAAATATAGAAGCTATACATTCATTTATTTTATCATCAGAACGAGGGATTGTTAGATAATGAAATCATCTTTACATATTAAATTTGAATAACCATATGTTACGCATAGGTATTGTCACTGGCGAACCATCGGGCGATATGCTTGGTGCGGAGCTTATTAGTGAATTAAATAAAAGAGTTAAGAACCTATCAATTGAAGGTATAGGTGGCGAAAAACTTGCAAAAAAAAATATGAGTATTTTATTTCCAATGGAGAAATTATCTGTAATGGGATTTACGGAAGTATTAGGAAGGTATTTCGAATTAAAAAAAATACGGGAAGAATTGATAAAACATTTTCTGAAAAATCCACCAGATATTTTTATTGGCATCGATGCTCCTGACTTTAATTTATTTTTGGAAAGAAAACTACATAAAGCAGGCATAAAGACAGTTCATTACGTTAGTCCATCTATATGGGCATGGAGGGGTAGTAGAATAAAAAAAATAAAAGAATCTGTTGATTTGATTCTAAATTTGTTCCCATTTGAGACAGCTATTTATGATAAATTTAATGTGCCTAATAAATATGTAGGACATCCGCTAGCAGATAAATTATCTGAAGAACCAAATATTAATTTAGCAAGAACTGAATTGAATATACCGCATAATAAGAAAGTTATTGCACTTCTGCCTGGTAGTCGTTTGTCTGAAATAAAAAGAATAGGAACACCTCTCCTAAAAGCAGCATTAATTGCAGAATCTAGTCATAATGATCTTTTTTTTGTAAGTGCACTAGCAAATGAGAAATGCCTTAAAATTTTTGAAGAATTAAGAAAAAGAAATTCACCTAACTTAGCTGTTAAAATGTATCTTGACAATACTCATCGCGTTATTGAGTCAGCAGATATAATTTTACTTGTATCCGGGACAGTATCGCTTGAAGCAATGTTACTTAAAAAGCCAATGATAGTTACATATAAACTTTCATGGCCGACTTATTTTATTGTAAAATTATTAGCGAAAATCCCATATGCATCATTACCTAATATTCTTGCCGGTGAAAATATAGTGCCGGAATGTTTGCAGTTTAAATGTAAGGCAAACATTCTAGCATCTGAGCTAGATAAGTTGCTGAATTCTGAAAAGAATATAAAGAAAACAATAAGCCAATTTACAAAAATGTCAATCGAGCTTAGAAAAAAAGCTAATTATCAGGCGGCAAATGCAATTCTGAAACTTGTTGAAAATGATAAAGTTACCAAATAATCTAATTATACGTAAGACTGATATAGTTGCCGGCGTAGATGAGGTAGGAAGGGGACCTTTAGCGGGACCAGTGGTAGCTGCAGCGGTTATTCTTGATCCAGATAAAAAAATTGATGGGCTTTGTGATTCTAAGAAATTAACTCCTAGAAAACGTTTTCTCATATCAGAGAAAATTAAATCAAATTCATTAGCTTGGTCGTTGGGAAGAGCTGACGTGGATGAAATTGTTCAAATAAATATTTTACAAGCAAGTTTATTAGCAATGCAGCGTGCCGTTGAGGCATTAACGATAAATCCAGATATTGTTTTGGTAGATGGAAAATTTACACCCGATATAAATTTTAAAAAAAAGGCAATCATCAAAGGAGATAATCTTATTCCAGCTATTTCAGCAGCATCGATTATTGCGAAAGTAGAGCGTGATAATGAAATGATTGCTTTAGATAAGATTTATCCAGGTTATGGTTTTTCATCTCATAAAGGATACCCAACAAGAAAGCATATTGAATCATTAGAAAGATTAGGTATTACTGACATACATCGTATAACTTTTTCACCTGTATCAAAATATATTTAAAGAAATTTTATAAATGGGCTTCATTCATTTAAATTTACACACTGAGTACTCATTAGTTGATGGATTAATAAAAATCAATGATTTAGCTACTATTGCTGCTAATAAGAATATGCCGGCAGTTGCAGTTACTGAGAAAAATAACGTTTTTTCTGCCGTAAAATTCTATCGTGCTATGCATAATCAAGGGATTAAATCATTGATAGGCTCACAACTAAATTTAGTATCTGATGATAAAAGTAGATTCTCTAACATAATTTTACTGTGTCAGCATATTGATGGGTATAAGAACTTATCAAAATTAATCACAAAAAGTTTTATGGAAGGACAACATTTAGGTATCCCATTAATATATTTTGATTGGCTAAAAAAATATAATGATGGATTAATTGCCATAGATTGCGCAGAAAATGGACTTTTGACTGAGTTATTTGTTTCAAATGATACTAGTGAAACAGAAAAGAGAATAGAAAACTTATTTTCAATTTTTCCGAATCGTTTCTATATTGAGTTACAGAGAATAGGTAAAAAAGATGAAGATGCTTTAATATATCGTGGATTAAATTACTCTGAAAAACATAGCATACCTGTTGTAGCAACAAATAATGTAAGATTTTTAGAAGAATCTAGTTTTGAAGCGCATGAAGCTCGTGTGTGTATTAACCAAGGCTATACCTTAGAAGATCAGCGGCGCCCAAGAGAATATACACGACAACAATATTTACGTAGTGCTGAGGAAATGGAAGATTTATTTTCAGATATTCCCGAAGCAATCACAAATACTATTAACATTGCGCAAAGATGCAATATTGAATTTAATCTAGGTAAGAATTTTTTACCCTATTTCCCGGTTGATAAGAGCGAAACTCAAGATAAACGTTTAGTTAACGATGCGACAATAAAATTAAATAATATCTTAAAGGAAGAAAAGGAAGACTCAGGAAAAAAATCAGATATTTACCATCAAAGATTGAAAAAAGAACTTGATGTAATTATAAGTATGGGATTTTCAGGTTACTTTTTAATAGTTGCTGATTTTGTTGGTTGGGCAAAGGAGAATGCAATTCCGGTTGGACCAGGGAGAGGATCTGGTGCAGGTTCACTAGTTGCATATTCACTTGGTATTACTGAGCTTGATCCTATTAAGTATGATTTACTTTTCGAACGTTTTTTAAATCCTGAGCGTATTTCATTACCTGATTTTGATATTGATTTTTGCATGGATCATAGAGATGAGGTAATTGAGTATGTTTCAAAAAAATATGGAATTGATCATGTTTCACAGATTATAACTTTCGGCTCTATGGCTGCTAAAGCGGTTGTAAGAGATGTTGGTAGAGTCTTAGGATTTCCCTATGGCTTCGTAGATCAAATTGCAAAACTTATTCCATTTGATTTAGCAATGACAATGACTCTTGATAGGGCCTTAACAGAAGAAAAAGCACTTAATAAAAGATATAAATCAGAAGATGATGTTAAGTTATTAATTGACCTTGCAAAAAAACTTGAAGGTATTACAAGAAATGCAGGCAGGCATGCTGGCGGTGTAGTTATTGCACCAAAACCATTATTTAACTATATGCCTCTTTATTGTGAACAAACCTCGCAAACTATAGTTACTCAGTTCGATATGAGTGACGTTGAAGATATTGGTCTTGTTAAATTTGATTTTCTTGGCCTAAGAACATTAACAATTATTGACTGGGCATTAAATGATATTAATAGAATTAGAAAAAATAATGGTGAAGATTTAGTAGATATTCAAAAAATTAAACTAGATGATTCCCTTACGTATAAATTAATTCAAAGCACACAGACTACCGCAGTTTTTCAACTAGAATCAGATGGGATGAAAAAGCTTATTAAACGTTTAAAGCCAGATAAATTTGATGATTTGATTGCGCTTGTTGCATTATTCAGACCTGGACCTTTGCAGTCTGGGATGGTTGATGATTTTATCGAAAGAAAATCTGGTGCTTCCATTAGATATATGCACAACGATCTTGAGCATGCACTAAAACCAACGTATGGAATAATTTTATATCAAGAGCAAGTCATGCAAATTGCCCAGATTTTAGCTGGCTACACACTTGGAGCTGCAGATTTATTACGTAGAGCTATGGGAAAGAAAAAGCCTGAAGAGATGGCAGAGCAGAGGGTAATTTTTACAGAAGGATGTCACTCAAGAGGGATTGATGAGAAGCAGTCAGCAAGAATTTTTGATTTAATGGAAAAATTTGCAGGTTATGGTTTTAATAAATCACATTCTGCTGCATATGCTTTGGTGGCCTATAGAACGGCTTGGTTAAAAGCGCATTATCCAGCAGCTTTTATGGCCGCAGTTTTATCTTCCGACATGGATAATACAGATAAGATTGTTACATTATTAGAGGAAATAAGAAGGATGCAGATTCAGATACAACCTCCTTCAATTAATCATGGTCAATATAGTTTTACAGTTACCGATAAAGAAACTATTTCATATGGTTTAGGAGCAATTAAAGGCGTCGGAATGTCGGCTATTAAAGCTATCATCATATCAAGAGAAGCTGGCAATAACTTTTCTAGTTTATTTGATTTTTGTAAAAGGGTAGATTTACGAAAAGTTAATCGGCGTGTTCTTGAAGCCTTAATTCGTTCAGGTTCAATGGATTCTTTTGGAGTTAGTAGAAGTACTCTTGCACATAATTTATCAAAAGCAATTTCATTATCTGAGCAATATCTTAAAAATCATACATCTGGTCAAGATGATATGTTTGGTCTAGAAATAATTAATGATAATGAAGAAAGCAGTAATGATAGTTCTGATTATATGATTGTTCCGAATTGGAATGATAAAGAAAGACTAATTGGAGAGAAAGAAACACTAGGTTTTTATCTAAAAGGCCATCCAATTAATCGTTACGAAGATGAATTGCAGGATTTTATTACTTCAAAATTATCCAAATGTAAAATAGGAAGTGTTCTTATCGCCGGATACATAATGGGCATTAGAACACGTACAGGAAGTAGGGGACGTATGGCAGAGATAAGACTTGATGATAGAACAGCTCGTGTTTTAGTGAATGTATATTCTAGCGAATATCAGAAATATAGGAATCTTCTAATAAAAGATCAATTAATTATTGTTAAGGGTAAGGCCATTGAGGATGATTATATTGAAAGTGGGCTTTCAGTACGCGCCGATCAAATCTTTAGTCTTGACCAAATCAGAAAAGAAAGATCATCTTTGATTCTTAGTATTGAAAAAAGATATTTGAGTAACGGAGGTATAGAAAAGTTAAAAAAGACAATTTTACCTTATCGAAACGGGAGCTCAAAAGTATATATACGTTATAATAACGGACAAGCAACAGCAGATCTTAATTTGGGCTCAGATTGGAATCTTACAATAAATGATGATTTATTGGATAAATTATCAGAATCAATTGGCAAAGAAAATATAAAACTGGACTATAATAGTAGTTATATTTAATTAAATAAAGTTAACGATATGTATTTTTTAGATTTTGAACAACCAATTGCCGAACTTGAAGCAAAGATTGAAGAATTGCGTAGCGTTGATAATGAGCATGATATAAATGTAAATAAGGAAATAGCTGCTCTAAAAAAACGCAGCGACGATTTAACTCAATCAATTTTTTCATCTTTAACTTCTTGGCAGATTTCTCAAATTTCAAGACATCCAAAACGTCCTTATACAGGAGATTATATTGATCGAATTTTTGTAGATTTTGAAGAGTTACATGGCGAAAGATATTTTGCTGATGATCCTGCAATAATCACTGGCATAGCCCATCTTAATAAACAATCGGTAGCAATTATTGGCCACCAGAAAGGAAGAGATACAAAAGAGAGAATAAGGCGCAATTATGGAATGCCAAAACCCGAGGGTTATCGTAAAGCTCTTCGTATTATGCAGTTAGCGGAAAGATTTACTATGCCTATATTAACTTTTATAGATACACCGGGAGCATATCCTGGAGTAGACGCCGAAGAACGTGGGCAGAGCGAAGCAATTGCTAAGAATTTATTAGTAATGTCAGAACTTAAAACTCCGATAATATCAATTGTAATAGGTGAGGGCGGTTCTGGAGGTGCTTTAGCAATAGGGGTTGCTGATCATTTGTTGATGCTTGAATATAGCACTTACTCTGTGATTTCTCCTGAGGGGTGCGCATCAATTCTATGGAAAAGTGCAGATAAAGCAAAAGAAGCTGCTCAATCAATGGGTATCGATGCAAAGAAATTAAAAGAATTTGGACTTATCGACAGAATTATCGATGAGCCTTTGGGCGGGGCACACCGTGATTTTGATGAAATCGCAAAAAGAGTTAAACGAGCATTAGTTGAAGAGTTGGCGCAAATATGCGTGAAACCCGTATCGCAAATCGTCACACAAAGGCAAGAAAGACTTAGGCAACTTGGTAGGTTTGAAGAAAATTAATTACTGAAACATTCTAAATAAGTATGTTAGATATAGAAAAAGAACAGTATATAAGAAATACTTTGTCCAAGTCTGATCTTAAAGAATTTCTTGATTCATTTTCAGATTCAAAAAAAATAATAATTTCTTATAGTGGTGGAATTGATTCTAGCGTGTTACTCCATCTTCTTTTTTCAATTAGAGAAAATTTAAAGCAATCATTAGAAGTAATTCATATTAATCATGGTTTGTATGAAAAAAGCAATGATTGGGAGAGGTTCTGTAAAAAGGAATGTGCAAGCTATAACATACCTTTTACAGCAATTAGTATTCATGAAAATTGCCCAAAAAATGTAAGTGTTGAATGCTGGGCTAGAGATAAACGCTATTTTCTTATAGGCAAAGAAATGTCCAAAGATGATGTACTACTTACCGCGCATCATATGGACGATCAAGTTGAAACATTCTTTCTTCAGGCACTTAGAGGTGCAGGTCCTCGAGGATTATCATCAATGCCAGTAGTCAAGAGGTTTGGAGATGGATTCCATGCACGGCCTTTTTTACATATTCGACGAAGTGAACTAGAAAGATATGCAAAAATTAATAATCTCTTATGGCAAGACGATCAATCTAATTCAGATATTCGTTACGACAGAAATTATCTAAGACATAGAGTATTAGCAAATGTCGAAAACTCATGGCCTTCTTATCGTCAAAATATATCAAGAGTTATTAGTCACCAAAAAGAATCGATGAATCTTCTTGGTGAAATTGCCTTAGAAGATATGAAAAAAGTTTTGTGTAAAAATTTGATAAATCTTGATATAAAAATGTTAAAAAAACTAAGTTTACCAAGACAAAAGAATCTCATTTTTTACTGGCTTGACAATTTAAATCTTGAGAAACCTGGCTCTAAACATATGAGTCAGATTACCACAACTCTTATTAACGCTGGCCCTAATAAATCTCCGTGCGTGAAT
>CETA01037612.1_pt1 | contig 10602 bp, 8 predicted proteins | sample 531251 | NCBI WGS metagenome assembly CETA01 (sample SAMEA2622362, study PRJEB7988) | marine metagenome | biome: marine biome (ENVO:00000447); feature: mesopelagic zone (ENVO:00000213); material: "saline water (ENVO:00002010), including plankton (ENVO:xxxxxxxx)" | depth 380 m
GTCATCAGAGTTCAACAATTGCGACGGTAACGAATCGGGATCAAGAGGAATTCCGAGAACGTTCGGAGAGGGCAGTGGCTCTAATGAGCCGTTTGCCCAAATTGATGCAGAGCGAGAACTAGGAGAAACAAATTCTTTTGAGATCCCAATTTCATCGAAAAGGTCCTTAGCCCAAGGAACTCTAGCTAAGAAAGCATCCGCCCCCTCATCCAGCAAAAAACCCGCAAAAAGGCTAGTTTTTAGCTTCCCACCAGTTTGCTTCTCACTCTCCAAAACAACTACTTCAAAGTTCCCTCCACTCTTTAAAAGGCGATAAGCAACTGTGAGGCCTGTGACACCTGCCCCCACTACGACAATTTTTTTCTTATCCATCTTTTCTTTCGAGGAGTTTGTGAGAATGAACCATTTCAACTACATGCGAGAGCACCCCTGGATCAGTGTCTGGTAGAACTCCATGGCCGAGATTGAAAATGTGCCCAAAATTATTGTTATTCAGCTTAAGAATTTCAGACACAGCTTTTTCCACTACTTCAATGGGTTCTAAGCAAATTTCAGGATCCAAGTTCCCTTGGATGGCAATCTCATCTCCCAGTTTTGCTCTAGCGGCATCTATAGGTGTGTTTGAATCAATGCCTACTACATCTGCTCCTGCCACGGCAATAAGGTGAAGAATTGGTTGCGTCCCCACTCCGAAGTGGATTTTTGGAACACGAGAATTGTTAATTGATGAAAGCACTCTTTTGCTATAGGGGAAAACTTTTTGTTCGTAGATTTCGGGTTCAATTAAGCCTGCCCAGCTGTCAAACAATTGAATGGCTGATGCTCCTGATTCGATCTGATGGTTGAGGGAAGAGATTGTTATATCTGAAAGTTGATTCATTAGTGAGTCCCAGATTTCAGGCTCTTGTTCCATCAATGCTTTGGTTTTTTCAAGTAAGCGTGAAGGCTTACCCTCGATTAGGTATGAAGCCACTGTGAAAGGTGCTCCAGCGAAGCCGATTACAGGAACCGGGCATTCTTGAGAGAGTATTTTTATGGCCTCTCCTACGTAAGGGACATCAATTTCAGGTTCGAATGTTCGTAGCCGTTTTAAATCCTCGATGCTTTCAAAAGGATTTTCCACAACGGGACCTATGCCTGGCTGTATCTCAATTCCAAAACCGATCGAATGAACGGGAACCATGATGTCAGAAAAAAGTATTGCTGCATCAACTCCGTATCTCTCAACCGGTTGAAGGGTAATTTGGGCTGCCCTTTCAGGGTCTGAAGCTGCTTCTAAGATGCTTCCCGTTCCGCGGATTTTCTTATACTCGGGGAGCGACCTTCCAGCTTGACGCATGAACCAAACCGGTACCCGTGGATGCTGCTCATTTCTGCATGCAGAAATGAAATCTGATTTCTTAGCAGTTCCATCTGTCGAAAGAAAAGAGTTTTCCATGTTGGGATGTTACCCAAGCATTGACCACATCTTTTCTTTCTGGTGAGGGTTATATCTAGATTTGAAGGATTGCTTCCTCTAGAAGGTTTCGAGCCTTATTGGATTGAGGCTTAGCTAGGCGAGCGAAAGCGGAAGTTTGCGACATTTGAAAAATTTCCTTAGCGGCGTCTTTAGTGGGTTCTAGTTTGTTGCGTGCCTGCAAATCAGAAACTGTTGGTTCGAATACTAGAACTTCTGTTCCATTTGAACGGATTTGTTCGATTTCCTTATGGAGTGTTCTTGAATTCCATGCCACAGAAAGGGAGTTCCTCTCCTGTGATGCAATCAGTGTGGAAGCCGAAGAAATAACCACTAGATCAAGTTGCAAAGCGGCAAGAAGGTCAGAGTTGGTTACTGAATGAACCCCACCGTCAACGTAACGTTTTCCATTAATATTCATGGGACTAAAACGACCTGGGATTGCTGAGGATGCTTGAACTGCAGAGCCAACATCGGTTCTTATGTCATCTCTGCCAAACACCGCTCTCTTCCCGGTGTCAAGATCAACAGCGCACAACCAAGTCGGTTTGTCGGGCCAAAGCTCAGGGTGAATTTGTGAAGTTCTTTCAGCAAAAGAAGAACCGTCAGCCTCTCCTAATGGAAGGAGTCCAGTGATCGCAACCATAGGTCGAGGACGCCCACCTAGAAAAAGCTCTTTTAAAAGAAGAGTCGGTTTGGAAGGCATCTTGCTGCTAGTGCTAAGGCCGGGTTCAGGCATTTTAAGAGAAGTCGTAACACGGTTGACTATCTGTTGTCCTTCTGTGCTCATCGAATCATCTGTGTAATAACTGGCTAAATCTGATGGGGAGATTCCGGCGCGCAAAGAAATTGCTGTAAGCGAACCAGCCGAAGTTCCAACTATGACATCAGAAAGCCTTGAATCCCAGCCCGTAGCCCTGAAGATGGCGTCGATGACCCCACTATGGTGGGCAGCTCCAGAAAACCCCCCAGCGCTTAGAACAAGACCTATCGTTGTCTCTGTTCCATTTTCGCTCATCTGTTACCTTTCCGCTAGTGATACAGGACTGTATTTTTCTAATCTATTTGTGTTTTTCAACTACGCGATAGGATTAATACCCTGTCAATTTTTGCTTTAAACCAAAAATTTAACTTAATTATTAGGAATACAAGACCTTTGGGGGCATTTATCTCAAATGAGTTAGAAGCTGAACAGGCTTACGTCGACAAAGCTTACGGATGTTTAGAAGCTGCTAAAGAAAGAGTCTTTGATCTCACTTCGATGGTTGAAGTGGGCAAAGGTGGAACAAACCAAGCGCGTGTTGAGAGAGATGCTATATGGGACTCTGTCTCAACACGGTTGGGGCAGTTAAACATGGGTGACGCAGCTCTAGTTTTCGGGCGTATCGACCAAAATGTTGATTCAGAAAGTTTTTACATCGGGAGAGTTGGTGTATGGGATGACAAGCAGGACCCGATAGTAGTCGATTGGCGCGCACCCATTGCAGAGTCTTTTTATAGGGCTACTGGCTTGGATCCAATGGGACTTGAACGACGAAGACATTTTGTAAGCCGCGGTAGAACCCTTCTGGCATTAGAAGATGAAATATTTGGGGACATTGAAAAATTTCGCGACAATGAAAATTCTTCTCTTAAAGGCGAAGGTGCTCTTATAGCAGCGCTTGAAACAGCCAGAACAGGCCGCCTCCAGGACATTATCGGAACTATCCAAGGTGAGCAGGACGAAATAATTCGTGCTCCGATTTCAGGTGTGGTAGCGGTACAAGGAGGCCCTGGTACCGGAAAAACGGTTGTAGCTCTTCACCGGGCGGCTTATTTGTTATATACCCACCGGTTTCCACTTGAAGGACAAGGGGTTCTAGTAGTAGGACCTAATCGTTTATTTTTGGCCTACATAGAACAGGTTCTCCCATCTCTAGGTGAAGCAGGGGTTGGGATGGCTTCTCTGGGAGATTTGGTTGGGGGAGTCCGAGTTGGAGATCATCGAGACCCCGAAGAAGTTTCACGGTTAAAAGGTGATCTTCGCATGGTCAAATTTTTAGCCCGATCAGCAAAAATCCGTCAACGTCCTCTGCGCGAAGATTTTAGAATCGGTTACGGAGTCCAGTGGTTACACATCACTGTGGAACAAACCGCGCAAATAGTCTCAGAGGCACAGAGACGTTACAGGACTCATAATGCAGCTCGGCATTTTGTCGAAGAAGAGTTTTATTCCACCCTTGCTTTGAGTTCAAATGAGTCCCTTGACCACCGCACCGTAGGAGACAGACTTAAAGGTCAGATGGCTATAAGGGAAGCTTTAGATTGGATGTGGCCTGTACTTACACCTTCACAACTGTTGAATGATGTATTTGGTTCTCATGCGTTGATAAAGGCAGCTGACCCGAAACTTACAGAAGAGGAAGTTAAGTCTTTGTATAAAACTCGAGAATCTTCATCTAAAGAAATCCTTTGGTCTGCCTCCGATGCAGCTTTACTGGACGAAGCTCGTGCGGTCTTAGGGTCACGGCCTGGCAAAAGAGAAGAGGACTCAATCAGGACTTTCGGTCATATAGTCGTTGATGAAATTCAGGACCTTTCGCCAATGGATTTAAGAATGCTTTCAAGAAGGTCTTTAAATGGTTCAATGACTGTAGTTGGAGATATCGCGCAAGCAACAGGAGCTTGGGCTCACCAGAACTGGGAGAGTATTCTGCTACACCTCCCAAATCGTAAAGAACCCCAGATGCGCGAGTTGACAATTGGTTATCGAATCCCGGCTCCACTTATGGAACTAGCGGCAAATGTACTCCAAGAAGTAGCTCCAGATTTGAAACCCCCAAGTTCCGTGAGAACTGACGGTGAACCCCCAATATTTGTGCAGGTTGACGATTCACTAGATCTTCTTACAGAAGTAGTAACTGAAGAACAAAAAAAAGCTGATTCCGGCAACCTTGCTATAGTTGCGGCAAATTCGCAGGTAGGAGAAATTGAAGCGTTACTAGAAAACGCAGAGATTGTTTTCGGACGTCCCAACCGCCGAGGTCTCGACGAACAGTTAACGGTAGTCCCAGTAGGGCTTGTGAAAGGACTCGAGGTTGATGTCGTAATCGTTGTCGAGCCAAAGAGGATTATCGAAGAGCAGATCCAGGGAATGAGAGCCCTGTATGTTGCATTAACTCGTGCGACAAAACGAGTTGTAGTGGTTCATGCTGAAGAACTTCCTTTGAATATGCAAAATTAGATTTGTGATTAAGAATTACCTTTTTTCAGTTTTGCCATTTCGCTGAAAAGTGCAAGTGGAGATTGAATAGTTTGGTCTTTTTCAATTTCTCTGAAAATTGCATAAACATTTACCGCTATACGTTCCCACTCACCCCATTCCTTAAAACCGCCCAGATCAATATCAGCTATTACTTCAGCTGCTGTTTGACCACAAGCATGACGCTCTCGACACTCGTTATCTACAAAAGTTAGGTAATCACGAACAGCAGTCACTCCCGCAGCATCAGTTAAAGGACCGTGACCTGGAATTATTACTTCAGCTTCCAGTCCTAGAATACGATCACATGCGTCAATCCAGTTAGACACAGGACCGTCCCAGATTATTGGGGTTCCACGAATAAAAAGAATGTCACCGCAGAATACGGTAGCGGTATCTGGTAGATGCACTAGCAGATCGCCGGACGTGTGGGCGGGTCCGACTTCTATTAGTTCCACTGTGCGGCCGCCAACATCGAGTTGCAGCTCACCGCTGAAAGTCCGATCTGGTGGCGGCAACTCAATATTGCTGAAATCGAAAGACCCAAAAGCCTCTTGTATATAAGAATTAGTTGCTTCACCGAGATCTATTTGCATTAGCGCTTCCAAGGCAGATGGTGGAATCGCTTCCATTTCAACTGCCGCTGCCTCGGTAGTGATGATCTGAGCACCGTTGTCACCTCCAACCAGACTATTCCCATAGCAATGATCACCATTAGCATGAGTGTTAACCACAACATTTATGGGATGAGCCGAAGTGACTGAAGACATTGAATCAAGCATGTTCTGAGTGAGTTTCAGATCAAAAAGAGTATCCACCAGCAACGATGACCACTCTGAAGCGATGAGCCCTGCGTTGCTCCAACCCCATCCACCATCAGGTTGCAAGTATGCGAAAACGTTGTCAGCTACCTCATGGAGACCATGTGTGTAGGAAACGTTATTAAAATCCTTGTTCACCAAATTAACTTTAGGCGAAACGAGTATTTAATTGCAGTGTCAGCAGCTAGTTGTGAGAAATAGCATCGAGAACATTGAGGCGTGAAGCTCTGAAAGCCGGAAGAATAGAAGCCAGAACTCCAAATAGTCCTGAGATAATTAGGTATCTGGTTAATGAGCCGAAAGGTATCGAGAGAATACTGACAAAGTCAGCAGGTATCGCTGCTGTTGCAGCCACACCAAAGAAGACCCCCATGGAGACGCCAAGGAGCCCTCCGAACAGAGCGATTATGACAGCCTCCCAACGGACCATCCTCCGCATCTGACGTCTTGTCATACCCACTGCTCTCAACAAACCGAGTTCACGGGTTTGTTCATAAACAGAAAGTGCCAAAGTATTGGTTATACCCAGCACAGCTATTAACAAGGAAAGAGCGAGAAAGGTCGTAATAACACTTAAAACCTGATCCAACTGTTTTTTAATCCCTTCACGATATTCAGCTCGATTCTCGACCGAAAGTTGTGGGTATTCCTGGGTGTAGGCCTCAACGGAAGCTCTAGCTAATTCAGGATCAGCATCAGGGTTAAAAAGAACGCTAAGGAAACTGTCTTGCGATCTTGGTAAGTAGCGGTCAAAAGTTTCTATATCAATTACCCAGTTCCCCAACATGGCTTCGTTTCTGAAAATCGCCGCTGTTGTGAGAGTGATCTCCTCACTGCCTTGGAAAGTCACATAGACCGGATCTCCTATTTTCAAACCTCGTTCCGTAGCGGGATCCTCATGGACAAGAATGGTTCCAACAGCGTCGGGAGCTGCTGGAGTCGTAGTGGAACCCTGAATGGTGTCAAAGTCCATGTGCGAGTCAACCAGTGAAAAGTTTGCACTTCCCACGTCTTTTAGATCTCCGTCAACTCCTAGCGCATCAAAAGTAAACCTGTATGAGACTACAGATTCAACCAAGTCCGGTCTTTCATTACTTAGTGTTCGAAGGTCGTTACCCAAATCATTTGAAAATCCTTGAAAATCACCACCGAAGCCATCAACCTGAATGACCAGATCCATAGAGGTGCTGTCTTCTATCAGATCAATGACAGTTGCTTTTAAGGAACTACTTACTACCGCAGCAAGGCTTACCAATGCCAATCCAATAGTAAGAGCAGCAGCTGTTGCAGCTGTGCGTCTTGGTCTACGTGCAGCATTTTCCCGAGCAAGTTGTCCAGGGATTTTAAATAAAAGCTGTATGGGTCTTCCGAAAAGATTAGCCACAGGTTTAGTTGCGATGGGACTCAGCATGTAAATTCCGGCAAAAGTGGAAATCGCACCTGTGCCCAAAAGCCAGAGAATTCCTTTTGTGTTTATTTCCAAAATCATCCCTGAAATTAATTCAGCTATACCGATCAAAGTGACAGCTCCACCGATTAAAAGTCTTCTTCTGAGACTTGTAGGAGTAAAACTTATTTCTTCACGCATAGCAGAAACTGGTGCTATAGAGCGCGTGCGTCTCGCTGGAAGTATCGAGGAAAGAACCGTCGCGCCGATACTTACAGAAGCTGCCACAATAATTGTTCTGGGTTTCATTGGTAACACGCCTGGGAGAGCCCCGAAACCTGCTGATTCAAGCAGTTCTCGTAAGCCAAGGGCGAGAAGGTAGCCGACTCCTAAACCAACTGCCGTTGCTGTTATGCCGATTATTACTGCTTCTAAAATAACCGATCGGAAAACTTGACGTGTAGTTGCGCCGAGTGCACGCAGAAGTGCCAGTTCGCGTACACGTTGTCCCAAAACTATTGAGAAGGTGTTATTGATTATGAAAGCACTGACAATGACCGCAATCATTGCGAAAGCTAATAAGACACCAGATAGGACACTCAGAAAGGAGTTGAAATCATCTCTTTGTTCTTCAATCAGGGTCTCTTTGTCAACAACCTCGAGTTGAATGTCGTTGAGGAAACCCAAAGCAGTTTTTTGCTCCTCAGGTAGTGCCGACATTGACGCCATGAAATCCTGAGTGTAAGAATCCAAACGGTTCTGAATATCGGCTGCGACCTTCTCATGATCGGATCCAGGTGTTACAGCTACGTTCAGGTAGTCGTACGTCCCCTCATAGTCCAGAAAAGTATGCGAAGTTCGTTCCTCAAAAGTAGCGAGAGTTGCTCCAAAGTTCTTGTTTTCTGTGGGTGATCTCCAGTTGGCAATACCGGTGAGGGTAAAAAGACGGTTTCCTATTGGACCGCTAATTTTATATATTTCACCGATTTCAAAATCAAAATCTTCAGCAGTTTTCTTATCGACAATGAATTCACCTACAACCGCAGAGTCGGTGATATCACCAGTCCATTCAGGGGGTCTGCCATCGTAGACAAAAAATTCTTGTAAAGGACCCGAACCAGTGAAGTAGTTCATTCCAAACTGGGGAGCTCCACGAGTTTTAGTAGCTTTAGGTTTCCCGTCATCGTCAGTCACAATCGGGATGACGTTCCAAGCCATAATCTGCCCGCTTACAGCATCCACCCCTGGTATGTCGTCTGTGACTACTTCGAGTAATTCCTCTGGAACTGGTAGTCGGTTGAATCTCTCTGCATCCTGTACGGAAGCACGAACATTAAAATCAACATCTCCGATGATGTCGACTGAGAGCTCATCAAAAGAACTACGAAGCTTGTCAGTGAGCGTGAAAGAAGTTGTCATGAAGGCAACACCTAAGACAACTGCGAAAGTAGTCAGTGCATAGCGGAGCTTTCTACCGCGAATATTTCGGAGAGTAAGCCAAAACATGGATCAGTTAGAGAAGTTCTTTATGTTGTCCAGAATTCGATCGGCAGTTGGGTCTGTCATCTCATCGACAATTTTTCCATCACCTAAAAAAATCACTCTGTGGGCACGCGCGGCTGCTTGAGCATCATGAGTGACTATAACCATTGTCTGATCGAGCTCTTCAACCGCACGTCTAAGAAAATCGAGCACTTCGTCACCGGTTTTAGAGTCAAGGTTCCCGGTTGGTTCATCGGCAAAAACTATTTCAGGTTTTGAAACGAGAGCTCTTGCAACAGCTACTCGTTGCTGCTGTCCGCCAGACAGTTCATCTGGTCGGTGTTTTAAACGATCAGCAATCCCCACCGCTTGTAAGACCTGATCCATCCATTCATTGTCAGGTTTCGTCCCAGCAAGGTCTAGAGGAAGAGTCGTATTTTCCTTTGCGGTTAAAGTAGGTAAAAGATTGAATGCCTGGAATACGAAACCAACTTTGTTTCTTCTTAGAAGTGTCAGATCTTTATCAGAAAGGCTTCCGAGTTCTGTTTCTCCAATATGGACTGTTCCTGAAGTCAGATCGTCAAGACCCGCTGCACAATGCATGAGAGTGGATTTACCGGATCCTGATGGTCCCATAATTGCAGTGAATTTGCTTTTTTCGAATTCGACAGTTACATCGTCTAGAGCGCGAACCTCAGTTTCACCTGAACCATAAATTTTGCTTCCATTAGTGACACGCGCTGCCGCTGTTGAATTGTTTATAGTCATGCTTGAAGGATACATTCCTATTTTAGGAAAAGCTGAGGGGGTTGTGTGCCAGTTGACACTTTGAGAAATTTCGTGGAAGGTGACCTTGGAGATGTGCTCGCTCTCAATAACGCTGCTGCGCCCGCAGTCAACGAATTGACTTCTTCAGATTTGGAATGGTTTTCAGAAGTGTCCCACCTTTTCTTAGTTTCGGAGAGAAAAGTAGATGGAAAAAGACAAATTACAGGATTTCTAATCGGTTTGATCGGTCCTGGTGTTGATTATGAAAGCATCAACTACAACTGGTTCACAAGTAGGTATGAAAGTTTCTTGTATGTGGATCGTGTAGTGGTAGACGGGTCGTCTTGGGGTCAGGGGAACGGGCGACGTTTTTACGAAGCGCTTGCCAGTTCAGGATCAAATCAGCCTGTTATGTGTGCAGAAGTGAATGTAAAGCCTCGAAACGAACGGTCTCTAATATTCCATGAAAAATTCGGATTTACACCTGTAGGGGAACAAGACACTGAAGGTGGTTCTAAGAGAGTTCAATTAATGGAATACAGGATTTAAGCTGGCTCGTCCCTTACCAAGGTCATTCCTAAAGGTTGCCTGCCCGGAGAACCACAGTGCCAACAGGGTTCCAGAGGTATCCCTCGCCAGGTGACTTCGCAGTGGTGGCAGACAAGGGTCACCATGTCTATCCAACTATCCCCACCTTCATCACCCTCTATGGGTAATAACGCCATACGCGCAAATTAACCAATTCACGCGCGTAGGGGTGTGATCCTCGCAATTAAGGCTTAACGTCGGGGTCTAAGACAGTTAAAAAAACTTAAAAAAGGAATAACAATGGATGAAAACGTCCCAAATGAAGATGGTTCGAGTGAGCGACGAATCCAGTTTGATGCTCCTCCTCCGATGGTGATAGATCCGGACTGCAATTACGTGGCTGAGATGGTTACAACAGCTGGAACCATGAAAATTGCCCTTAATGCAAAACGTGCACCGATGACAGTCAACAATTTTGTCTTTCTGGCAAGGTGGCATTATTACGATGGAATAATTTTCCATCGCGTTATTAGAGATTTTGTGATTCAAGGTGGAGACCCGCAAGGTACAGGAACGGGTGGACCTGGCTACCGGTTTGAAGATGAACTACCCAACAGTGGTGAATACCAGGTTGGTTCTTTAGCTATGGCGAATGCAGGCCCTGGTACTAACGGAAGCCAGTTTTTCGTTATAACAGGACCTTCGGGGGTTCAACTCCCACCGAGTTATTCACTTTTCGGTCAGGTAATAGACGGGTTGGAAGTTGCTGAAGCAATTCAATCTTCCCCGACAGGCGCACAGGACAGGCCTTTAGAAGACGCAGTTATTGAGTCTGTGACCATTTCAGAGGTTGAAGGCTGAAAATTTTAATTCAGTTTGACGGTTCTTTCATTCTGGTTGCAAGGAATGCTGCAAGTAG
>CETA01022129.1_pt1 | contig 10598 bp, 11 predicted proteins | sample 531251 | NCBI WGS metagenome assembly CETA01 (sample SAMEA2622362, study PRJEB7988) | marine metagenome | biome: marine biome (ENVO:00000447); feature: mesopelagic zone (ENVO:00000213); material: "saline water (ENVO:00002010), including plankton (ENVO:xxxxxxxx)" | depth 380 m
GAAAACCGAATTACTTTTAGAATGGCAGCCCGATAGTACCCAAGCCTTCGCCCATTCTGACGATTTACTTAGCGTTGTAGGGTATGCGCCACAAACCAGCGAATATTTGTTTTTTGAAGCTTGTGCCACACGCGCTGCCGCACAGTTACAATTAGAGCTTCCGGAAGCGCTCGCAGATGTACCGGTGCACCTCTGGGCAACTTTCAGTACTTCTGGTGGGGATAGTTATGCCTATAGCACGTATTTAGGGCTGTTGTAAGCATTCAGGAAGCCGGGGCTAGCCTTGCACACGGTCAAGCAATTGATCAATATACGCTTTGCGGGCCATAAGATCATCCAGAGAGGTTTAATATGTCTGTGTGCCGCTCAGTTTTGGATTCCGTTTTAAAGCCTAAACGCATTGCGTTGATTCACAATAAAACTCGTCAAGCGTAGTGCAAATGCTTATTCTTCTCACTTACAGGACGCAATTAAATACGAAAGCGGTTTGAGTGAGTACTCAAACCGCTGGTTGATAGTTGCACTGTAATGCGTGTTTTTATGCATTTACAGTTAACTCATGTATTTGTCTAAGAAAGCAAGTACTTTTTCCGGGTGTCTTCCAAAGTAGTTATAACCATCTTTAAAGCGTAAGGGTGTATTTTCAATCCAATGGATTTCTTTTTCCTTACTTCCTAAAAGGTCAAAAGTCTTTTGACCATCTTCAGGGTTTTTAGTCCAGGCATCATCTTTCACCTGAATCATAAACACAGGCATTTTAACATCGGGTGCAGCCGTATGTGGAGTCATTTCGTCCATCAGCCATCCGCCCATTTTCATGAGTTCAAAATCAACTAGGTCTAGATATTGACTAACGCCTTGTAATTCTGAAAACGCTTCATAAATAGCGCGCATAGAAACAACCATAGGGCTCACCATACAAGTCACATTTTCAAATAATTCTGGTCTGCGGCTAATAGCTTCATATTGTGAGTTTCCACCCATACATTGGCTATAAAGCGCTACTTTCATTTTGCTTAACCTTGGGTGATTGTCCACATAGGTTTTAACCCCGGCACAATCACGCCATTCTAATTGTCCTATACCGCTTACCCCATTATTAGAAGCGCCACTTCTTCCGTGGTTTCTTATGTCATAAGCTAATACATTGTAACCCGCATCAGTTAAATGTTTCATTTGGATTACAAAATCAATTTCAACATTGTCATACCCGCTAAAAGGCAATCCAAAATGGCCTTGAAAGCCGGAGCGACACATAGGTAATGCGTGATTAAAAATAACCAGTTTGTTACTTTCGCCACCTTTTGCAGGAATGTACCAGCCGTCTAAAGGCACACCATCTATACCGTGAAGAAATACATCTTCCCACTGAGTCATTCCATAATCATCTGGAGTTTTGTGTAAAACGCTTCTAAAGGGTTTACAAACATTGGCTAAGCCTAGCACTTTTTCATAATCTGATTCAGATATCTCATTCAATTGCTTAACAGCATTCTCGATACGTTCTTTAGACATTCTTGATGTATGCGTGGCTGCTCTTTCGGCTCCTTTAAGATTCACTTGATTTTCCATAGTAGTAGATTTTAATTATTACTATAGCAAAATTAGAAGGTGGCCCGTGCTCCTTACTAAAACAGATTACTTAAAGACTGAAACAAATTACTGATTGCGATAAACACTAGGGGTAACACCAACTTCTTTCTTAAAGAATCTCGAGAAGTAGGTGGGGTAATCGTATCCCAAACTATACGCAATTTGGCTTATTGGGAGTGAAGTCTCCCTTAATTTTAATTTGGCAAGTTTAATCACGTAATGTTGAATATGGCTTTGAGCAGATTCTCCGGTGAAGTGTTTTATGACATCCCCGAAGTAGTTGGATGAGAGATTAGATCGCTGGGCAAAATAACCTACAGATGGAAGCTCCTTAATGGTATCACCGCTGCTAAAAAAGTCTTCCAGGTTCTTGCGAAAATCAGTCACAACTTGATTGTAAAGTAAACTTCGGGTATCAAACTGGCGCTTATAATATTTTTCTATATAGGTCAATATTAGATTTGCATAAGAAGTAACTATAGCCTTCGAAAATTGGGTCGACTGATATTCAGCATAAGCCTTGGTAAAAAGATCTAATAAGATTTGTTTTTCATCATCCTTTACAAATAAGGCTTCGTGATCATTATAATGCATAAAGCTATACCGCTTGGCATAGGTGTCAAAAAAATCAGCGCTAATGAGGAGGTTATAGCCTGTCATAGGTTTATCAAGATCCCAAGCAATGTGGTTGTTCGGGGCATCAAAATAAAGAAGTGATTCGGTGTGGTCAAAATCGGTTTGACCATAATCAACGGTATTGTCAAAATCTAATTTTAAAGCTAACAGATAGAAATCAATGACTACCGGTTCTGATTTTAAAGGAATTTTACTCTTATCATCATAAAGAATCATCAAGAGATCATCATCTTTGGAGTCGGTGATATTTAAGTACTTCGCAAAATCTGGTATGTTGAATTTTTGACTCAAAGGATATGTGATTCTTAAATTAGCTTGATGTTTGCTCTAAAGATAGGAAAAGCATAGACAACTTGATTTTAGAAGTGCTCTTTAAACCGAAAATATAGCGTTGGGAATTCTTCTGAATTATTGATGGAATGCTTACGCGCTAACTACTACCATACAACAATGATCTGGGTTTACTGTATGCGCTTAAGCAATTGCTTGATGTAGGCCTTGCGGGCAACAAGATCATCTAGAGAGGCTTCATAAGTCTGTGTGGCGCTTAGTTTTGGAAAGCTCAGTTTGCCTTTGGCCAGGGAGTTACTCACGAATAAGTTTCCATAGTTAAAGGCGAGAATCAACTGCTGCAATCCGTCTTTGGGTTGGGGTTTAAAGCCTAAACGGGCCGCGGTGCGTTGATTCACGATATAGCTCGTCCAGCGTAGTGTAAGCGGTACTTCCTGCTGCTCATAGGTTGCTATAAGATGTAAGAGGCCTTCTAAGTACGCTTGCAAAATAAAGGCAGTCCGCGCTTTACCCGATTGTTTAAAGTCTAACACATACACATAGTCAAACAAGGTGCCGCCGTGCAGATTGAGCACGCCGTCTTTTGGCGCTTCAGCTAAAAGGAATACAGAATGATAGCTAAGCTTTCCGGCTTTGACCATTCCGGGGACGTCTACAAAAGGGGCCAGAAGTGTGATGAGTATAAAACAGATCAAAATTCCTATAAACAGCAAATGCAACCACCAGGACAGCAATACAGCTAAAAAACCAAGCATAACGGTAATGCCTATGGCATACAGCATAGCGCGGTTTTGTTCAGCAGAAGTTTTAGCGAAAAAAGGATGGTTAAAAGTATGGAGCGACAAAACCGTTTGTTTAGGGAAACAATTTTAAAAATTTCTGCGGAATCGGATCTACTAGTTCTACAAACTTTTGCGTTGCAGGATGTGTAAACCGAAGCTTATGCGCGTGTAGATACATACCTTTTCCCTGAAGCAGGAGTTCTTTGGGGCAATAATCCCGATCGCCTAAAATAGGATGGCCTATTTCGGCGAGATGTTTTCGCAGTTGATGGCGCCGCCCGGTTTGGGGTTCCAGACGCACGAGGTTGAGTTGTTTAAAACGCGGTGAAGCTACCGAGGCTTCTACAGTATAGGTTGAAACGGCTTCTTTACCATCAACAGCAGCGGTGATCGTTCCTGAAGTCGGCATTGTGCCAATAGTCACTGCATAATAGGTTTTACGGATTGTTTTGTTCTCAAAAAACTGATTGAGCTGGCGAATGCTTTCTCGGGTTTTACCTACTAAAACAGCACCGGTGGTTGCATAATCCAGACGATGTGCCGGTTGCGGCGTGCAGGCATCAGCTAAGCTACTTTCGTTTAAATTTTGTGGAAGCGCGCGTGCCAACGTTTTAAAACTATTACCACTGACTAAAATTCCGGCAGGTTTGTGTACGACGGCCAAAAATTCATCTTCATACAGCACATCTAAGGCTAACTTAAGTTTTTTCTGGTTCTTGTGCTGCTGTTCAATTTCTAAAGTTAGCACTTCGCCGCCTTTGATCCAGGTAGCCGTGCTTGCCGGCACACCATTAATCTTGATGTAGCCTTTCTTCAGCAGTTTCTTTAATGCCGATTTGGTAGCAGCAGCTTTAAAAATGCCTACACCATATTCTTGCAAACGCAAGGGGTTCTCCTGAGTCGGGACGGTATGGATTTCGGAAGTGCTGATGTGTTGCTTTTTAAAGAAGAGATTATAAAAAAACTGAGGCTTATGCGGCTTTTTCTCGCTTAAAAACGGCTAAGAATTTTTTGGTATTGGCACCTTGAAAGAAGAGTCCGCCTTCAGAAATTGGTTCCATTTTAATCAATTCCCAACCGGCTTCACCCCATCGGTCAAATTTCTCATCAATTTCCGCTTGAAAGCTTTTTTTTTAAAATGAGCTACACTCACCGTGATGATCTTGTATTCAAATTTTTTCTTGATTGTTTTATGTGCTATAGGTTAAAAAGAAACTACTGCGGCAGTACGTAAAAAATATAGTACGGCAAAGGTACCTAAGCTTCCCACAGCTAATGTGCCCTGCCAGTAAAACACACGGCGCGTCCACGTGTTCCATTCTTTTTTGCCATATATGTTCTTAAAATGTGGGTGTGTGGCAAAATAAAAGGCAGCACTGATCACTATAAAAAATAAGCATGCAAGAAAGTAAAAGCTGTTCATGGTACGAATTTTAAGATTGATAGCTCAAGATAGGATTTTTAAAAAGATCTACAGCTGTTGTATTTAATACGTGAAATATAGCAGCTAAGGATTACTGTATTCCGGGTAATCCTTTATGCCTTAAATCTTCATAAACCTCCTAGACTCCGTGATAGCTCTTTCCGATGTCTATTGCAATTGTTTATGTTATCGAATCAAAAGCAACCGAATCACTAAAAATATAAAAGCGGTATGCCAGAGCTAGTATACCGCTTTAAATGCTCTTGTAGAAATCAGCTCTTTTAAGCCGGAATGATCTGCTTTTCTTTCAGTGTATCAAAAAGCTCAAAAAAGGAATCCCGAGTATCTTGATAGGCGGTAAAACCTAGTTTACGGGATTTACTCATATCCGTCATCACCTCGATTGGTCGCCCCAGATCAAGATCGGTATGCCAAGGTGAAGCTACCCGGTTGAGGTTGGTTTCTGCCAGATTGTACTTTTCAGCAATCTGTTGCCATAAGGCAGCGTCGTCTTGCATTAAGGTTTCCAGATCGGGAGTGCCGGGCGCGTAGCCTTTATAATCTACTTTAAAATAATCGGCGATTTCTTTCCATAGCCATTCCCATCTAAAAACATCACCATTGGCCGTATTAAATGCTTGGTTTGCGGCTTCCGGCGTTGTGGCTGCCCAAACAAATTGTTTTGCCAGTAAACGCGCATCGGTTACGTCTGAGATGCCTTTCCATTGTGCTTCAGAACCCGGCCAGGTAAAGGGTTTGCCGGTTTCCTTACAAAGCGTTGCATAGGCTGCAAGGGTACTTCCCATATTCATCAAGTTACCCACTGCCAGACCGATCATCGTATGTGCGCGATGCACGCTCCATGTAAATCCGTCCCGTTCTGCGGCAGCAAAAAGTTCGTCTTCCTGAGCATAATAAAAATTATCAACTGCCAGGCGTGGATGTTCGGTGCGTACCGGAGTTTCGGGTAAAAAACCTTCCTGCGCATAGACGTCAAACGGACCTAAATAATGCTTTAAGCCGGTAACCAAAGCCACGTGTTTAACCGACTGTTTAGGTGCGAGCACGTCTAACACATTGCGCACAAGGGCTGCATTAACTTTGATGTTTTCTGCCTCCGTATCCTTGCGCATCCAGGCAGTAAAAAATACGTGCGTGGGTTTAATTTCGGCTAAAGCAGTTTCTAACGCGGCCTTATCCAGAAGGTCGGCTTTGATATTGTGTAGTCCTTTAAGGTCAACGTCAGAGCTGCGGGTGATCCCGTAGGTCGTCCAGTTTAGATTAAGTAATTCTTGTGCAAGGTTATTTCCTGAAATACCACTTGCTCCAACGATTAATGCTGTATTTTCCATAGTTTCTTATTTAGGAAAACAAAGTTAGGCAGTCATTGAAGGCTGTGCATTGATGTAGATCAAGAGTCTTAAAGCATCGTTTTTTTAATGCGGCTTAAGGTCTCGGGTGTGATGCCCAAAAAAGAGGCGATAAGGTGTTGCGGCACACGCTTCCCGATAAAGGGATAGAGCTTGAGCAAGTGTCTGTATTTTTCTTCGGCAGAGTAGGAGTTGGAGCTGATGAGCCTGCGGTCTTTGGTCACCAGACTGTTTTGATACAAGATCCTGAAATACCGTTCCATCGCCGGAATTTCAAGAAGCATCTTTTCGTAGTTCTCGTGGGTGATGAGCAAGACTTCGCTGGCTTCTACAGCATCGATGTAAAGAATGGCCGGCTCATCGCAAATAAAACTTTTAAAGTCGGAAACCCACCAACCTTCCCACGCCAGCAGGCTGATGTGTCCTTGCCCTTTATCATCGAGTGTATAGGACTTGAGGAGCCCTTTGCTTATAAACGTCAGTTGTTTGCAGTAGTCACCTTCTTGCAATAAAAACTCTTTTTTAGCCAGTGTTTTATGCTCAAAAAACTGCGGAAGCTTGGCTTGCGCCTCGTCACTTAAAGCAATTTTTTCTGTAAGGTGTTTGATCAGGGTGGGGAACATTTTTCTGGAATAGTGGGTTAAAATCTTTTCAACTTTAAAACTAAACAATAAAAAAAAGCGACAGCTTCTAAAGAACTGTCGCTTTTAAATAAAATTTGTTTTGCTAGGCCTAATTGGCGTAGGCGTGTTTGTATGGTTGACCTTGTAAGATCTTCAGCATATCTTTTTCAAGACTTTCTATAGGATATTCTACAATGCGGCCCAATTCTGTACCATTCTTACTAAAGATCAAAGTAGGCACGCGCTTGATGTCTTTGCCTTCTTCCAATCCTTCTGGCGTAGTTTTAGAGCGATCTACTGTGATGAGTTCGACGTCTTGTGTCTTTCCTGCCGCATCTAAGATCTTGTAGAAGCGAGGCGTCTCGCGTTTACTATCACCACACCAGGTTCCCATAAAAATGATCACATCTACATCTTCTAAAAGCGGCTTGAGTTGCATCACCACGTCTTTATCGATGTCATACTCGGCATAGCGTGGGTTAAACCACGAACCAAAAGTACCGGTTTGCAGTTCCATACGCTCGGTCTCACCGGTGAGCATTTCCGGTTGTTGTGGCGTTGCCGGTTTAGCCGGAGCTTCCGGTGCTGCGGGAGCCTCGGGAGCTTTAGAAGCGCTGGTCGTAGTGGTTGTGCTGGTCTTGCAGCTTACCAATGCACCCAGTGCAAGGGCTAAAAGGCCTGTTTTATACGTTTTCATAGTTTGTATGTTTTAGCTTACCAGACTTTCCTGGTCCATTTCTGCTGGTTTGTTAACACCCATCATATCTAAGATGGTAGGAGAAACGTTCCCTAAGATACCGTCTTTAACGCTCTTGATGTCGTTGTCTACCACGATGATCGGCACCGGGTTAGTCGTATGTGCGGTATTTGGCGAACCGTCTTCGTTTTTCATGGTTTCGCAGTTTCCGTGGTCGGCGATCACGATGGTGCTGTAGCCATGCTCCAGACCGGTCTCGATCACATCCTTAGCGCAGCTGTCTACCGCTTCGCAGGCAGCAATAGCGGCTTCGATCACCCCGGTGTGTCCTACCATATCCGGATTGGCAAAGTTGAGGCAAACAAAGTCTACTTCTTCTTTTTTCAATTCGGCAGTGATCTTGTCACGCACTTCATAGGCGCTCATCTCCGGCTTTAGGTCGTAAGTCGCAACATCTGGAGATTTTGCGATCAAACGGGCTTCGCCTTCAAATTCTTTTTCACGCCCTCCCGAAAAGAAGAAGGTCACGTGTGGGTATTTTTCTGTTTCTGCAATACGGATCTGCTTTTTACCTGCTGCAGAAACGACCTCACCAATCGTATTGGTCAGGTTGTCTTTATCAAAAATAATATGAATGTTCTCAAACGTCTGATCGTAGTTGGTCATCGTCACATAGTACAGGTCAAGTTTCTTGGTATCCTGCTCGGGGAAGTCTTCCTGAGAAAGCATACGCGTCAATTCGCGTCCACGGTCGGTACGGTAGTTGAAGAATAAAACCACATCTCCTTCAATGATCGTGGCAACCGGTGCATCATTTTCGGTGATCACCAAAGGTTCTAGGAATTCGTCGGTAGTACCGTCTGCATAGGATTGTTTGATCGCAGCAACCGGATCTGTAGTTTTAGTCCCGATTCCTTTTACCGCAGCGTCATAGGCTTTCTTTACGCGCTCCCAACGGGTATCGCGGTCCATCGCAAAGTAACGTCCAGTGATGCTCGCCAGTTTAGCGCCATTCTCTTTGGCATAACCGTCAAGGTCTTCGATAAAGCCGGCACCGCTTTGCGGGTCAACGTCACGACCATCCGTAAATGCGTGTACGTAAACTTCTTCAACACCTACTTCGTTCGCTGCTTTGATCAGTCCTTTAACGTGGTCAATGTGCGCGTGCACACCACCATCTGAAACCAGGCCTAAGAGGTGAATAGGCTTTTTATTTTCTTTCGCGTAAGCAAAAGCATCTTTAAGCTCTTTTTGCTCGCGTAATTTATCTTCTTTGAGCGCTTTGTTGATCTTGGCAAAATCCTGGTATACAATACGACCGGCGCCCAGGTTCATATGACCTACTTCGCTGTTTCCCATTTGTCCGTCAGGTAATCCTACATTACCGCCGTGGGTAAGCAATTGTGCGTGCGGATATTTAGTGTATAACGAATCAATAAATGGAGTTTCAGCAAGGTCTACTGCAGAAACGTCCTTATTAGGTGCAAATCCCCATCCATCGAGGATCATTAAAATGACTTTCTTATTCATGGTTTTTCTAGTTGTACTACAAAGATAATCACTCTTAACGCGAATTACGAAAACTTTGCGTTTTAATAACTTTGGTGTTTTCTAGGGTTAGAAAGGACAATGTCGCTGGGAATGCTCGGGATTCAAGTGCGGTACTTGTCAATCGCGGCACGTATTTTTTCAATGCGATTGTCAGGATCGGGGTGACTGCTTTGAAATTCCGGTACGCGCTGCCCGCCACTAGCTTCTTTAAGAATCTGCATCACCTCGATGAGCGCTTCGGGATCATAACCGGCCTCAAGCATAAACTTTACACCCAGATCATCACTTTCCAGTTCGTCGCCGCGACCATTTTTAAGCAAGATGGTTTGGCCTAACTGACTGGCGAGCATTCCAGCATCTGCGCCTACTTGCGCTCCGGTGGCCACGGTATTGGCGAGTTCGCTTTGCGCAATACGCTCCGCCGAATGTCGCCCTACCACATGACCGATCTCGTGTCCTAGAATACCGGCTAATTGATCTTCGCTGTTCAGTCGTTTATAAAGCGCGTAGGTGATAAAGATCTGCCCGCCCGGTAACGCAAAAGCATTCACGGTATTGGGGTCGCTGAGTAAATGAAATTCGTATTGATAAGGTGTTTCCTGAGCGATGGTGTTGTCTACGAGCTTTTTTCCTACAGCATCTACCTGGTCTTGAAGGCGCTGATCTGGATACAAGCCGCCGTGTTGCTCAGCCATTATGGGAGCATTCTGTAAACCGATAGCGATCTCTTCTTCTGTAGAGAGACTAATGGCTTGTGTCCTTCCGGTATACGGGTTTTCTTCCTGACTGCCGCAATACCGGATAACACCAAAGGCTACGATGGCTACCCCTAAAAATAACTTGAGTGCTCTTCCGCCTAGTTTCATAGTATGAGGGTTTTAGCTCAAAAGAGCGGGGTTAATGTCTAAAATGTTTTCTGTACGGTATTGGTTGATAAATGCCGAAGTAAAAGCTTCACTTCCCAGTAAGTGTTCCTGCTGAAGGATTTCGGCTACATCTAACTTTTTATACTGTTGAAGATAGCCAACCGAAAGCGGCGCGTAGCTAAAATGCCACGGCTCATAGTTGAAGCCTTTACGACCATAATCATTGGTGTACACCTCATAAAATCCAAAGGATTCCGCATGTTCATCAAGCCAGGCTTTAAGTTCACAAAACGGACCAGTACCGTGAAATTTGTCAGGATCCAATACATTGCTGGTCACACCGGTTCCTGATTGAATGATGTCAAGATCTGTTGCCCAATGGTGGCGCGAAGTCCCGGGGATGGTGCTGTACTCGATGATCTTTTTGATCGCAAGAAGGTCGCTCATTCCATTAGCGGTATAGCTTTTGAATTTACGTTCCCAGATGCGGTTTTGATGTGCATAATCGCGATAACTTGACACTACCTGAATACCAATGCCGTCTTGTTGCGCAGCCGCTGCCATGTTATCAAACGCTGCAGACACGGCAGGGCGCAAGCGGTAGCCGTTTTTCTCAATAAGCTTAGGATTGCCTTTGCCTATAAGTTGGTCTGTACTCAAGGTCTCTTGAGTAAGAGCCCAGTTCGGGAAGCTGCTTAGTGCGGCAGTTGTCAGAGCGGTGGTTTGTATAAAGCGTCTTCGTTTCATTCTAAATTTTTATAAAGCA
>CETA01055582.1_pt1 | contig 10544 bp, 8 predicted proteins | sample 531251 | NCBI WGS metagenome assembly CETA01 (sample SAMEA2622362, study PRJEB7988) | marine metagenome | biome: marine biome (ENVO:00000447); feature: mesopelagic zone (ENVO:00000213); material: "saline water (ENVO:00002010), including plankton (ENVO:xxxxxxxx)" | depth 380 m
TTGCCCCACGCCACAATGGTGTGCCACTGGGTATCCTGTGTTTTTTCACCTTTAGCATTTTTGTAAAACTCATTGGTTGCCAATGAAAAGCGCACTACTTTTTTACCGCTTTCTAGGGTCGTTAGTGTAGGCTCTTGCCCTACGTTTCCGATTAATTGAACTTGATTTCTTAGTGTACTCATAACTCTAAAATTTAGATGATTAAAAATGCTGCCCAAACCCTTTGGACAGTTTGCGTTTATACCTTTAAAAAATGATTTACTTATGTTATCCTGAGCGTTTCCCTTTTTTGTTTTTAAGGTTTTTGATTCCGCTTCTGTTGGTATGTTTTGAACTGATTTCATAAGATTTCATTTTGATTTACTTCCATTAGTGCCTATCGCTGTTCCCTTTTTTTGTTGCTGATACGTTTTCAAGAGTTTGAATTAGTAAGGACATATAAAAGCGAGGCACGAGCGGTTATGCTGTCCGTCTAACTTCAAACTCTTGGTATTTTGCTTTCAAAAAAAGAGAAGTACAGCGATGCTGCTTAAGGGAATTCAAAAAGCTAACGAGGGAAGGTTTAAAACTTTTGAAGGAGGGCAAAATATTGGAACCCTAAACTTAAAAGTAGAGAACGATTTCTAAGGAGTCCGTATTAGATTTAATGGAATAATAAAATGAATTAGCACATCATAAATTACTTCCTTCCTATATTGAGATAAACTTCTTACTAGTTATAGTATATCAAAATGTTATTATGGAATATATAGGTTGGATTGGCGCATTACTATTTATTATCTCCTACTTACTTTTAAGTCTTGAATACCTCTCTGCTCAAAAATACTTGTATCACATTTTAAATGCTCTTGGGGCTTTATGCCTGGTGATAAATGCATTGGTTATTGATGATTACCCAAACATATTTGTGAATGCTGTTTGGGGGTTGATTGCATTAGTTGCTGTAATAAAGAGAATGCAACCTACTATAAAAGGAAAATCACGTGGTAAAATTTAGCAACTCAAGACTATTTTTTGTGTAGATAGCTACTTGTTTTTTATATCTCGCTTCAGACTCTTCGAACATTCCTAAGTAGTAATAGGCACCATCAATTAGGGCAAAAATAACTTCAGTTACTTCTTTCAAATTAGTATTATTTATAATACCGCATGATTTGGCTTCAAGTAATCTTTGATATAATACTTGGTGTAATTCAAGTAGGTATGATTTAAAACTGTTTTTAAATTCAGGTACTCGATAGATAAGTGCATAACAGCTATAAAAAACACCATCATCAAAATAGCTATTCCAGGCTCTGGTAAATAAATTTTCAATAAAAAGCACTAAATGTTCTTTAGTGTTCATCACACCTATATCCTCAGAAATCATCACGTTAAGATGCTGTTCTAGGATATATTCATTTAATCCAATCAAGAGTTCCTCCCTATTCTCAAAGTAGTGTAGAACCAATCCTTTGCTGATATCCATATGCTGGGCAAGCTTAGCTATAGAGGCATTCTCCAGTCCCAATTGACGCGATACTTCATAAAACGCAATGATAATTTCTTTCCTTCTTTGCTCGCTAATATTTTTTCTACCCATACTAAAATTTATCAAAAATAGACTTTTCAATTTTTTATTGAACTCTGTAAAACATAATAACACAAAGACAACATTTAAGTAATCATTATTTAATTGAACGATTGGTCAATCTATTTTCCTTGTCTGCTACTTTTGATGCCATCAAATCAAAAAATATGCATCTCAAAAAAACAGTATTACTTATTTCGTTATTCGCCTCAATTATAAACTTGAATGCTCAGTTGCAAAAAACTACTTCAATTAAGCAAAAAGTAGTCTTCATTATAGTTGATGGCATTGCTTACGACATGATCGTGAACAACCCCTCACCTCGATTGGATGAAATTGCTGTCGAAGGATCGATAACCCAAGCATATGTTGGAGGTTTAAAAGAAGGATATTCTGAAACGCCTACAATTTCTGCTGTTGGTTATAATAGCCTACTTACAGGGGTATGGGCAAATAAACACAATGTTTGGGGCAACAGTATTAAAGATCCTAATTATAATTATCCTACAATTTTTAGACTATTCAAAGATCAATATCCGAATGGCAAAACCGCTGTATTCTCTACTTGGTTGGACAATCGCACAAAACTTATAGGAGAAGGCTTAGATCAGACTAGAGCGGTTGAAGTTGATTATAAATTTGATGGATACGAACTTGATACTATTAGGTTCCCACACGATGCCAAACGTGAATACATTAAAAAAATAGATGCGCTAGTGGCTAAAGAAGCTGCATTTACTATAAAAACACAGGCTCCGGATCTTTCTTGGGTTTATCTAGAATATTCGGATGATATGGGCCACGGCTATGGAGATAGTCCACAACTTACTGCAGCCATTAAATATGAAGATAGTTTAATTGGTTCCATCTACGATGCAGTGAAATTTCGAGAACAAAGCCACCAAGAAGACTGGCTGTTTCTAGTAACTACAGATCACGGACGATCGCCTAAGGATGGAAAACATCACGGAGGACAGACAGATAGAGAACGTAGTACCTGGATTGTTACTAACAGTAAAAACACCAACACTTATTTCGACACACAAATACCCGCTATCGTAGATCTGCTGCCTACGTTGACTAGTTTTTTAAACATAGATGTAGCCAAAGATATACGCTCAGAGTGGGATGGGGTTTCTCTTATAGATCCTGTTGATTTCATAAATGTTCAAGCTGCAGTGTTAGATAATCGACTGCATTTAGAATGGGAAACTTTAGGAAACAAGAATACCCAAGTCAGCATTTTGACAACCAACACTAATGATAAGAAGTTGGGTGGAAAAGATAACTATACCAAAATCGGTCAAACTTCCTTGGGATCAGAACGGTTTGATATTGTTCTAAAAAAAGGTAAAAAACTTCCGGTTAAAATTCTTCTACAGACGGAAAACACCACTCAAAATGTTTGGGTTAACCAAAAAAATCAATCAACAAAAAAAAGCAATTAATCTCAAAATGACATGAAGAAAATCTTTACTCTTTTAATCCTTTTAGTTTCACTGGTCTCCTTTGCTCAGCAGACCGTTAAAGGTGTAGTCAAAGACCCCAATGGGGTGCCCTTGGGAGGCGTTACCGTTATGATTCCTGATAGTTCTCGAGGGACGGTAACTGATTTCGATGGAAATTTCAGTATTCAAGTGAATAGTGGTGAGACCTTACAATTTTCCTACGTTGGTTTTACAAAGCAAGAAGTAGTTATCTCAAATCAATCGCTTCTTGAAATTATAATGGCAGAAGATGCGCAAGCTCTTGATGCTGTAGTTGTAACAGCCTTAGGAATCAAAAAGGAGAAAAAAGCGCTGGGATACGCAGTTCAAGAAGTTGAAGGTGATAATCTAGAAAAAGCAAAAGAACCCAATTTTGTCAATCAACTTTCAGGTCGCGTAGCTGGGTTGAATATTAAGAACTCAACTGATCTGTTTCAAAATCCCACCATAGAGTTACGTGGCGCTACTCCCCTACTAGTAATTGATGGAATTCCTGATCGTACGTTAGATATCTGGAAAATTAATTCGGACGATATTGAAAGTATAAGTGTTTTAAAAGGTGCTACTGCTTCTGCACTTTACGGTTCTGTAGGAAGAAATGGGGCAATTATGATTACAACAAAACGAGGTAAAAAAGGTAAACTCAATGTAAGCTTCAATAATTCTACCTTATTTCAAACAGATTTCATCCGGGTGCCTGATGTTCAAACAACTTATGGAAACGGAAATCGAGGTGTTTATGCTTATGTTAATGGAAGTGGATCCGGTACTGAAGGCGGAGGTTGGATTTGGGGTCCACGCCTAGATCAGCAGGATCCTACTACTACAAGCGGTTTTTATGAAACCACGCAGTACAACAGTCCAGTAGATCCTAACACAGGAGAATTAATGCCAATACCCTTTACATCTAGAGGTAAAGATAATATCAAAAATTTCTTCGAAACAGGAATTATACAGTCCAACAATGTGAGTGTGGGTTGGGGTAATGATAAGGCTGACGTTCGTCTTTCTTTATCTAACAACTATCAGAAAGGAATTGTTCCTAATACGGATTTGAAAAACACATCATTCAACCTTGCTGGTACCCTAAGACCTACTGATAAACTTACATTAAATGGCTCTTTAACCTACAATAAGCAATTCACTAGTAACTTTCCTGAAGTTGGTTATGGTCCTACTAACTATCTCTATAACTTGATATTATGGACTGGTACAGATGTTGACATTAGAGATTTAAAAAATTACTGGCGCGAAGGTCAAGAAGGCATACAGCAACGTCATTTTAATATATCCTATTATAACAACCCCTACTTTCAGGCATTTGAATATGAAAGAGGTTATAATAAGACCAACATTTATGGAAATGCTTCCTTCAATTATGAAATCACCGATGCTATAAGTCTCAGAGGACGTACGGGGGTAAATGAGTACAGTCTTTACCGAACTTATAAAGAGCCTAAAAGTTATATCGGTTATGGTAATAAATCCAGAGGAAACTTTTCAATTGCACAAACGGAGTATTTCGATATCACTTCAGATTTAGCTCTTCACTTTGAAAAGAAAATTTCAGATAATTTTGGGATCACAGCAGAAGGAGCATATGTTAATTATTATAGAAATTCAAAAAACACGTCTCAGTCTACTGATGGATTGAATGTCCCCGGATTTTACAATTTAGCAAATAATGCTGGCGCTACATTATTAGGTTCCAATCGTGAAGAAAAAGAAACCATCAATAGCTTTTACGGCTTTATTGATCTTGAGTTCTATAACGCATTTTATCTATCATTAACAGGGCGTAACGATAAAGTCTCAACATTACCTGAGGGTAACAATTCATTCTTTTATCCGTCTGTTTCCGGTTCTGTTGTACTAAGCAGTCTTTTTGAAATGCCAAAGTGGGTAAGTTTTGCCAAACTTAGAGGTTCTTGGTCTCGAGTTTCTGAAGGTAAAATTGGTAGTGATCCGTATGATTATATTTTAGCCTATGAAAAAGGCACTACTTGGAATGGTACTCCGTCAACCTACTTTGGCAGTAATTTACTTTCTCCAAATTTAGAACCAGAAACCTCAGACACTTGGGAAGTTGGTGCAAATATAAGAACCTTAAATAATCGACTTGGATTGGATATTGCTTACTACCAAGCTAGAGATTATAATAATTTAATATATAGCCCCATTTCTGATGCTTCTGGGTATAGTAGTATTTTATTGAATGGAAATGAATTTCAAAGAAAAGGTATAGAATTAACGCTAGATGCGACACCTATTAAAAATGAAAACTTTAGCTGGAACACTCAGATAAATTTAAGTCATTACCGCAGATACCAAGAAGAAATCTATGGCGATCGTGAGCAAACTGAAGGATATATTCGTGTTGGTGATAGAACTGACAAAATATATACTGGAGTCTATCAAACTAATGCTGAAGGAGATGTAATTTTTGAAAATGGATTACCAGTTTCAGATCCATATGATCGATTCATTGGCTATGATGAACCTGACTTAACTTATGGAATTTCTAATAGTTTACAGTATGAAAACATCTCCTTATCATTCTTATTTGATGGTCGCTTAGGTGGTTTGATGTATTCAAATACAAACCAGAAAATGTGGTGGGGAGGTACTTCTAAAGGAACAGTAAATCAGTTTAGAGAAGATGCTGTAAATGGTGAAAATACATATATAGGAAATGGTGTTGTGGTCACAGGTGGTTCGGTTAGCTACGATGTTAATGGAACCATTACAGAAGATACGCGTACTTACGCTCCTAATGATGTACCTGTAAACTATATCAGTTTTATGCAGAGCACTAGTAATTACCACAATAAGAATTACCATTATTACAAAGAAACCTTTATAAAGCTAAGAGAAGTAACGCTAACCTACCAATTCAATGAAGCGTTCTTAGAACGAACACCATTTAAAAGCTTAGACGTTTCCCTTGTAGGCCGTAATCTATGGTTAGCATCCGATATTCCTAATGTTGATCCTGACTCAGGAGTAGATAATCTTCAAGCTCCGGCGACCCGCAATATTGGATTTAACATCAATGCAAAATTTTAATACACCAAATTAATGATGATGAAAAAGTATCTAATTATATTCTCTTTACTACTGCTTGCTGGATGTTCTAAAGTTGAAGATTTACAAAACGACCCTAACCGGGCCACTCAAGTAAGTCCAGATTTACTCCTAACCACAATTGAGACTACAGCCTTTAATAATGTAAGTCTTAATGCTGCATTAGCTAGTAGACAATTAACATTTACAGATGGCACCAATCAATATCAGTATTATAACTGGCAACGAGCTGGTTTTGGTCAATACGATGATCTAAAACAAGTTTATAAAATGATTCAAGAATCTCAACGTACAGATTCACAGGTGTATCAAATTTTGGCAAAGTTTTTCAATGCTTATTACGCTATTGAACTAACCCGTGTATTTGGCGACGTACCTTATACAGAAGCTGTAGGTGCTGAGATAGGAATTTATACTCCTTCTTATGACCGTCAAGAGCTAATTTATGCATCAGCCCTTGATTCTCTTAGGGCTGCTGGTTTAGAATTAGCTCAAAACACTGAAACTATTCGTGGTGATGTTATTTATGAGGGGAATAAAAGACAATGGCAAAAACTAATAAATAGTTATAGTCTTAGAGTTCTAATGAGCCTATCCAATAAAGTTGATCAGACCGATATTGATATTGTTGGCCGGTTTAATGAAATCTTGAATAATTTTGATCAATTCCCAATATTTGAATCTAATTCAGATAATGCATCTTTAGTTTATGTAGATATTCAAGACAATCGCTATCCGTTATTTAATGATAATTCGCTTCAAACAGCCTATTATATGGAACAAACCTTTGTAGAAAGGCTTCAAAACTATGAAGATCCTAGATTGTTTATGATGGCGGACAAAAAGCCAAATGCATCAAATTTAAACGTGGAGGATTTTTCAGCATATGGTGGTTTGTATGGTAGCGCACCTTTAAGCGATAACGGATCTAAAGCCGTTAGTGGAGAGGCCTCTCGAATTAAGCCGCGATATTATAACAATCCTGTAAATGAGCCTTCAATACTTATGAGCTATGCTGAACTTCAATTTACACTAGCAGAAGCAGCTGCGCGCGGTTGGATTTCAGAACCAAGTGAACCGTATTATAAGTCAGGAATAGCTGCATCTTTAGCTTTCTACGGAATATCGCAGGCTGAAGATTACTTAAATAATCCTACAATTCAATTAAACAGTAATGAAGACCTAGAGTCTATACTTACTCAAAAGCACATTGCCTTGTTTTTGAATACTGGTTGGCAGAGCTTTTATGACCAAAGAAGAACAGGTTTTCCCGAATTTAATGTAGATGGTGGTGGAATTTTAAATAATGGTTTGATCCCAAAACGTTTTATGTATCCTCAAAATGAAAGCATCAACAACCCGGAAAATTTAAACGAAGCGATTAATCGACAATTCCCTTCGGGCGACAATATAAACGCTTCGATGTGGCTCATTGATTAAATTGCATCTGCTTAACAAATTTAAAAAGCTATGATTTTAAAATCATAGCTTTTTTTAAATAATTATTCAATTACGAGCTGTTGGAATTAAGATTATTAAATCACTATATCCTTTAACGGGTCTTCATTTAAGGTTTTAATTCTAGCCTATAATCATTATTGAATGCTAGTTCAACAGTGTAGCAAACAAAATTTTCTAAGTACTTCTGCTTTTATAGTAATTGAAAGTCCAAGAGTGTATCTTATCTAACGAATCTTAAACTCTTATCAATCTTTAGTTCTAAGCGTTCCATATCCTACTTAACTTTCTGGTCAATAACGCGAGCATAAATTTGAGTTGTGGCGAGCTTGGTATGTCCTAATAATTTTGACACAGTTTCAATAGGAACCCCATTTATAAGTGTTACTGTAGTTGCAAAAGTATGCCTGGCCACGTGAAAAGTGAGGTTTTTCTTTATCCCGCAGAAATCAGAAATCTCCTTGAGATAGCTGTTCGTCTTTTGATTGGATAACGTGGGCAGTAACCTGTTCCTACCAGAAACACGTGGATGATCTTGATATTTCAAAAGAATCCATCTCGCTTTATTCAGCAATGGTATTCGAAGCTCTACGCTTGTTTTTTTGTCGCATAGCTTTGATCCATTGCTGGCCATCTAAATCGGTTTCAATATTATCTTTATTCAATTTGGCTACATCTATATAGGACAAGCCCGTATAACAAGCAAATAGAAAAATATCTTTAACGATATCGAGACGCTCTAAGGAAGACGAAAAATCTTCTAGTTGTTCAAGTTCATACTGAGCTAGAAACTCTCTTCTATTTTTTACATATGAGCTTTTAAAACGAATAAAAGGATCTTTATCTATCCATTCGTGGTGGTATGCCATCGTAAGCATTTTACGTAATCTTTGTAAATGCTTCATCGCCGTATTATGCCCCATCTTTTTTTGATGATCTTTCGGCTAATAGGATTTTAAAAAGAACTCAAAGTTTTTAATAAAAGCATAGTCTAGTTTAGTAAGATAGATATCATCTGTTTTATACTTATCCACAAGAAACTTCTGTAAGTAGCGTTGTGTGACTTTATAATGACGAATTGTATGGGATGAAAGCGATGTAACAGAAATGGAATTGTGATATTCAAATAATTCTGATAGGGTATTATTACGCTTATCCTCACCTAAAAATTTATTTTTTATAGCTGAGGCGGTAATAAGGTTTCCTTCGTTCAGCAAGTCTTCATAAGATTGATAGATAAGTGAACGTATTTGATCTAAATATTTATTCAGAGATTTCGCAAATGGTTTGGATCCACGAACCAATCCTTAACTACTATCCCAACTTTCCACAGGCACTTTTCGCTTTAAGCTAATATTTGCTCGTTTCCCGTTAACAGTGATGCGAGCATAGATTATTGCTTCTTCATTTTCAGCTCTACAACCGTTAATCCAGAAGTTTAAACTAAACGTTAACCGAGTTCTCATAATATTCGTCTTTAAATGAAACATTTTTCTAGACGAAATTCAAACGTAAGTGCTTAAATTTAAGCATTTTAAACCTTAATTCGGTCAACAAAATAAAAGTTTAAATTTGTTGACCGATTTGTGGTATTTTTTATTGAATTCAAAGCTATTTAAATAAATCCATAAAAAATATAAAACCCTGTAAATCATACAATTTACAGGGTTTTGATCCAATTTGAATGCTAAAAAAGTGATCGCGACAGGATTCGAACCTGTGACCGTCTGCTTAGAAGGCAGATGCTCTATCCAGCTGAGCTACGCGACCTTTTTGCGGGTGCAAATATAATGCTTTAACTAAAATTTGAAAGCATAACCATTCAGAAAATTTATAAATTTTATCTTTTGAAAAGTATACCGCTCATTTACTGAATATTATAATCCTTTCAATCCACTTAACTGAATAGAAAGTCCTTCTACAAAATGAAAAACCCGCGCTTGCGCAACGGGCCTTTCTCCCAACTTAAACTCTTATTCAACTATGCTTTGGAGGAATCGTAAGTATAATTTCATCGTTACCGTCAACTTATGATTTGGGGTTGAAGTATTATGGCAATTAGAAATTCGGCTGTGTTGTAATTAAATCAATTATGACTTGGGGAAATCTTAATTTGGGGAATTAAGCTGTTTTAACGGGATTCTTAATATTTGCTAATTCTAAAGGCTTATGTGTATAAATCATTCTGCCTGTAAATTTAACCTTCTCCAATTGGTAAAGTCTCAATATGGCATCAGGTAAATCCTCACTAGCCAAAGACTCAACTTGCTGAGCAACTACTAAATCAAGAGCGCTAGTTAAAATGATTTTTTCAGAAACGGGCTTCACTTCATCTGTGTTAGCTGAAGCAAGTGCACTAAGAAAAAGAGCACAAATAAGAGTAAAAGTTCTAAGCACGATTTGGGTTTTGTTGTATTACACCCCAAATATATAACCGTTGATCCATAAAAGTCAATTTTTTTCGACGAAATACACAATTTTTGGAATTGTTTAAGATTTTCTAGGTAATTAACCGCTATATAAGCACTTAAAATTGCAAGAACAGGAAAATATCTGAGCAAGATTAATTATCACACGAAGAAAATGTAGGTTTCTACTTACATTTTATGGTTTGAGTTCTGATATATATATACCTCAGTAGCGCCCAAACCATATTTTTGATAATCCGCATCATAATATTTAACGGTATCGTATCGCGAAAAAAGATATTCCAATTCTGCACGCAATACGCCCTCTCCTACACCGTGTATAAAAACCACGCGTTGAATGCGTTTAAGAATTGCATATTCAAGTTTTCTTCTTGCAGTATCGACCTGCAGATTAAGCTTATCATGCGCAGACATCTCGCGCTCAGATTTCGTCAAGTGATGTATATGTAAATCGACTTCCATTGGAGGAAGAACGCCTTTATTTTTTATAGGTTGCTTTTTTTTCTTTGAGTAAGC
>CETA01087094.1_pt1 | contig 10535 bp, 10 predicted proteins | sample 531251 | NCBI WGS metagenome assembly CETA01 (sample SAMEA2622362, study PRJEB7988) | marine metagenome | biome: marine biome (ENVO:00000447); feature: mesopelagic zone (ENVO:00000213); material: "saline water (ENVO:00002010), including plankton (ENVO:xxxxxxxx)" | depth 380 m
ACTCAGACCCGCCTCCTTCGCCGCCAGCCAGTGTACATACAGGGAAGTGGAAGTAGAGCTTTCTGCCATGTATAACCTCAGCACATTTTCCAACCTTATCAGTTTTAGATTCTCGGCTGGAATTACAGTTGAGCTTGGCTTGAGCCGGGCTACTTCGAACTGGGACGAACCGAGCACATCTTTCACGAGGCGCAACATATGGTCATGATTAAAAGCGAGCACTTGGTCCTTAAATGGAATAGCACCCCGGTTAACATCATGGGTTGAAATACGGTTGTTTCGGAACATTAAGCGTATGGGCCTACCAAGTTTGTCAACAAGGTCGTCAGAAAAAACCGAGTCAGACACCTTCCCTTCAAGAACAGTGACGTCGGTGAGGCGAGGGAGATCGCCGTCTTCTATGAGTTGTTTTATGAGTCTTCCCTGACTAACGATAGCACCGTGGGAAGCAACCAGTTCGCGGATTTCTTTTTCGTCTAGCATAAGTTACCGTAATCGATGTCTCTCATTGGCAGCGAAGGAACGAAGCATAGTTGAATCAGGAAATGACTACAAGAAAGCGAGGCTAAGGAGCATTGAGTCTTTATAAATCGTATTAATTCCTCTATCTCATACCCCCCTGCTGGGATAAAATTGCCCTTCTATGAGTAACCCTACCCAAACTCACGCGTGGCGAAACCTGCATAGGGAATGCGAGAAATTCAAGAACCCAGCCTTTCGCTTGAACGATCTGTTTACAAATGATAGCAAGCGATTCGATCGCTTTTCTGTTTTCACAGACCAGTTGTTGTTGGACTACTCCAAAAACTATCTAACTGACCATTCTTTTAAGCTTCTTATCGACCTAGCAAATGAGTGCAAAGTGCCTGCTTCTATTGCGGCCATGTTTTCCGGCGATAAGATCAACCACTCCGAGAATAAGGCGGCATTCCACGTTACCTTACGGGATCCCGATAGCAAATTCTCTGTAGTTGGAGAAACGCTGAACAAAATAACAGGTTTTGTAGAAACTTTGCGCAACGGTGATTGGAAGGGTTATAGCGGAAAACAAATTACCGATGTGGTTAACATAGGCATCGGTGGTTCTAACCTTGGCCCATCGTTGGGATGTGAGGCTCTCGCTGATTTAATTACCCACACCCCTCAACTGCATTTTGTTTCCAACGTCGATCCATCCCACCTTCGTAGCACTCTGAACGCTCTGAATCCTGCTTCCACGTTGTTTATCATCTCTTCCAAATCATTTACTACTCTGGAGACTCAGCAGAATGCGGAGAAGGCCCGACTATGGGTGCTTGAGCAAGCGCAGGACGAAAGCGCCCTTGCTAAACACTTCATTGCGATCACCGCAAACACGCTAGCGGCGCGTGAATTCGGAATCAGTGCTGAAAACTTATTTCCCGTGTGGGATTGGGTGGGAGGCAGATATTCATTGTGGTCTGCTATTGGTATGCCGATCGCTCTCGCTATCGGTATGCAGAATTTTCGTGAATTACTAGCAGGTGCACACGCAATGGACAGGCACTTCCAGAAGGCTGCTCTCCACGAGAATATGCCAGTTATCATGGGGTTATTAACTGTGCTATACACCGGCTTTTTCGACAGCAAAAATACAGCCGTCATCCCCTACAGCGAACGTTTGAAGCTACTGCCCGGTTATCTGCAGCAGCTCCAAATGGAAAGTCTCGGCAAATCTGTCGATATAGAAGGCAACCCGGTGAAGACGAACACAGGAGAAATAATTTGGGGAACAGCCGGCACCGATGGACAACATTCCTACTTTCAGTTGCTGCATCAGGGTACCCAGTTTGTACCTGTTGACTTCATTGCGTTGGCTAAACCCAGGTTGGAAGTTGAAAAAGAACAACACCAGCACCTGCTGGCCAACTGTTTCGGCCAGAGTCTTACTTTGATGAAAGGTAATACGGATTCGGAGGATCCGAATAAGAATCTACCAGGTAACAAGCCCAGTAATACTCTCATGCTTAGAGAACTGAATCCTTATAACCTCGGCTGCCTTATTGCTCTCTATGAACACAAAGTGTTTGTGCAAAGTGTAATCTGGAACATTAATGCCTTCGATCAATGGGGAGTTGAATCGGGCAAGCTTTTGTCCCGAGAAATGTTTGATTCTCTTTCCAGTCAAGTGACAGCATTAAATTTTGATGCTTCAACAAATGGCCTGATCCAGTTCGCCAGGAAATGGGACGAGTAGTTGGCTCTGGTTAATACGTGAGTCTAAGCACGGGTTAGGGATAATTGAAGGTGGGCCGCATCAAAAGAAAATTGATAGATAACAATAAACGAGCGCACTTAAATTAAAGCTGCTATTCAATATCATCTAACTGAGTGGTTTCGGAGGTCACAAGAAGACGACTGTAGTGTTAACCAGAAGTGGCCCGGCGCAACCTCATAGTGAATATTTTATGGCCCCCACTGATTTTGCGTTGGGAAGTCGTAACAAAACCGTGCTTTTTGTAAAGATTGATAGCCGGCTTGTTCCAGAGAGATGTCTCAACCATGAAGCGACTGTTGGGCTTAGTCTCTAATATCGCGTGTAATAACATATCGCCTAGACCAGAACGAAAACGGGAGGGAATAACGAAGAAACTGCTGATTAGAAAATCTTCTTCGGCGCCCACTATTTCAGCGGCTGCAAGTAATTGCGCGTCTTCCCATATTCCAAAATACTCAGAGCAACTATGCTGTATATCTTTGGCGCTACGATCTAAAGGTGGAAATTCGTCGATTCCGATTAAACTCGCTTCCACCTGATAGGCTCTCTGACCTAGCTTCCAGATTTTTTCTGCAATATCAGGTAACCGTTGGTTCAAGCGGCATATCGTGTTCATAACATTCAGCGTGCGTACATAGGAATTCTAGAGTTTCATTGAAGGGTACACAACAAGGTTTTGATTCAGCTATTTCAATTACGTCATGCATTCACTTGATTTGCAGACTGCTGCCACCTGGAAAGTCTTCTCAATTAATCTAATTCGATAAGGCTAAGAGGTAAACTCAGGACCGAATCAGGGCAAGCAGTTCATCAGTTTTGATGAGCATCAGGCGCTCATCGGAACGAGACTCCACATTTAGCCGCACAACAGGTTCAGTATTAGATGCCCGCAAATTGAAGCGCCAATTGTCAAAAGTCATGGAAATGCCATCGGTATGATCGATGCTTTGTGCTTCCGATCTATATGTTTCTTCTACGAGTTGAATCAATGCCGCTGGATCTTCGACAGTGTTGTTAATTTCGCCACTGACAGGGAAGGCGGCCATGCGTTCTTCGACCAACGCCGAGAGAGGCTTATTTTTTTTCGCCATTAACTCCACTACGATTAGCCAAGGGACCATACCACTATCGCAGTAAAAAAAGTCTTTAAAATAGTGATGGGCGCTCATCTCCCCACCATATATCGCGTCCTCTGAAAGCATGCGCTCTTTCATAAAACCATGGCCGGTCTTACATTGGATCGCATTGCCTCCCTTAGATTCGACTAAGTCTATCGTGTTCCAGGTCAGCCGTGGATCATGCACAATACTAGCTCCCGGATGCTTTTCAAGAAAGAGTTCTGCCAGTAGACCAACAATGTAATAGCCCTCTATAAAGCGTCCTTTTTCATCGAAGAAAAAACAACGATCGAAATCACCGTCCCAGGCAATTCCCAAGTCAGCCTGGTTTGTGTTGATGGCGTCAATTGTCGGTTGGCGATTCTCAACCAACAACGGATTGGGGACACCGTTAGGGAAGTTACCATCAGGCTCATGGTGCATCTTGATAAAATCGAACGGAAAATGTGATTCTAGTTCATCGATTACCGAGCCAGCGACACCATTCCCTGGATTACAAACAATTTTCAAAGGTTTTAAAGTTTCCATATCTATATAGCGCAATAAGTGCTCTATGTATGCGTGCCTCGTGTTCTGCTCTGTGATAGACCCTTTTTTGTCACCGTTAAAAAATTCACTTTTCTCTGCCAACAGTTTGATGTCATTGAGTCCCGTATCTCTGCTAATTGGCTTGGAGTTCTCACGAACCAACTTCATTCCGTTGTAATCCTTTGGATTGTGGCTGGCAGTAATCATTATCCCTCCATCGGCACCGAGGTGAGAGGTAGCGAAATATACTTCTTCCGTACCACATTGACCGATGTTGATGACATTGACACCACCATCAATCAACCCTGACATCAATGAATCGCACAGTTGCCTGCTGGTCAATCGAATGTCGTAGCCCACCACGACCTCGGATGGCGTTAGGTAATTAACATACGCTCGCCCTATTTGATAGGCGATTTTCTCGTTGAACTGGTCAGGAATTTGGCCACGAATATCGTAAGCCTTGAAGCATCTGGTCAAATCGCTCGTCACTTGGGACTACCTAGAAAAAGAGCCTACCAATACCCAGCTTCCCTTCAATTGGCAAAATCTGCGTTGGCGTGGCTTTGGTTGACACCGAGAACCTAATAATATGGTGTGCGGCTGGAAATAAACACTTCTTTATAACAGGCATGGTTGAATGATCCGGATTTAACCTTCTTACTGCCTTATGTTTTGGTTTTGGTTTTGGTTTTGGTTTTGGTTTTGGTTTTATCTTCACGCCCATAGATGTCCTCAAAACGCACGATATCATCTTCCCCCAGGTAATCCCCTAGCTGGACCTCGACAATCTCCAAAGGCTCCTTACCCAAGTTCGCCGCGCGGTGTTTACTGCCAAGTGGAATAAATATTGATTCGTTTTTTCGCAACTCAAACTCCTTGTTATCAAGAGTTATTGACCCTGCCCCCCTAATAACTGTCCAGTGCTCTGCCCTGTGCTTGTGCAATTGCAATGACATTGCTTCGCCGGGGCTCACCATAAGGCGTTTCACCTGATAACTTTCACCGATTGCCAGCGATTCATAATATCCCCAAGGCCGTAATACCTTTGTGTGGCTGCTGACTTCTTCACGACCGACGCGTTCCAATTGCTCCACAATCTGCTTAACCGACTGCGCATTGCCTTTGCGGGCTACCAGTAAAGCGTCTGGAGTTTCGACGATTACAACATCTTCTACGCCAACTGCCGCTACCAGTCGAGAATTCGATTGAATATAGCTATTGCTCACGTCCTCGATCAGCACATCACCGCTAACAACATTGCCATTTTCATCTTTACTGTCTGTATCCCAGAGTGCATCCCACGCTCCCAAGTCATTCCAGTGGGCATCCAAAGGAATCACAACGGCGCTTTCAGTATCTTCCATCACTGCATAATCTATTGAGTCACTGCGGCACTGCGCGAATTTCTCTTCGGGAAGCTCATCAAAGTCAGCACCTCTTTTGATTCCCCCAAAAACTTCTATACATGAGGAATATATGTCTGGGGCATGTTTCTTCAGTTCTTGCAGATAGTCGGCTGCTTGGAAAAGGAATATGCCACTGTTCCATAAGTAATTTCCTGAGGATAGGTATGATTCTGCGGTCGCAATGTCTGGCTTTTCCACGAAGTGAGAAACGTGGTAGGCATCCGTACCTTCTATCATGGACCCCATTTTTATATACCCATAACTCGTTTGTGGTGTACCTGGCACTATACCAAATGTTACCAGCTTATTTTGTCGAACCAAAGCTGTGCCTTGTTTTACAGCTTGGTGAAACGCACCCGTGTCTTCTATGAGATGATCCGCAGGCAACACCAATAGGGCAGCATCAGGATCATCTTCCAAAGCTTCCAGTGCCGCTATTGCAACTGCTGGAGCGGTATTTCTTCCAACCGGTTCCAATAAAATGCGATTGTGGCCCCTATTAAACTGCCTAACTTGCTCAGCGACCAAGAACCGATGTTCCCTGTTACAAATTATCAAGGGTTCCGAAATCTCAGCTAATCCATCTAGTCGAGTAATTGTATTTTGAAACAATGAGCCCAGATGTTGCGGAAAGTGAATGAATTGTTTGGGTAGAGAGGCCCTTGAAACTGGCCACAGACGGGAGCCAATACCACCAGCAAGGACGACAGGAAGCAGCATAAATTTCACCAAGGGAACCAATCAGCAATGGTAGCAAATTATTGCTGCAATTAATAAAACCATAGCGTTTTCGATATTCATCAACTATCTTTATAGGGAATTTGTTATCGATTATTTGGTCTTGGCGCGCTAATATCGCATGCCTTAAAAGACTGGCCTTACTGGGCTAAAAGAATTCTATGAAACCAAGGAATGATAGCTTCGTTCCCAAGAGTTCCTACGAACTTTCTGAGTTAGTGGAATGTGGCTACGGAAGGCTGTTTGGGCCGAGCAATGCCACTCTGCCAGTCGACAACATGCTCATGCTGGACCGAATCACAGAAATCAATTCTCACGGCGGAAAGTATGGGCGTGGCCAGATAATTGCAGAATTAGATATTAAGCCGGAACTCTGGTTTTTTGCCTGCCATTTCCCCGGCGATCCTGTCATGCCTGGCTGTCTTGGTCTTGATGCCTTGTGGCAGCTCGTTGGATTCTTTCTCCCTTGGAGCGGTTATCCAGGTAAGGGTCGCGCATTGGGAGCCGGTGAGGTTAAATTCACCGGTGAAATACTGCCGCAAGCGAAAAAAGTAGTTTATGAACTTTCAATGAGACGGATTATTGACCGTAGCCTTGTGGTTGGCATAGCCGATGGAACTGTGGCGGTGGATGACAAGGTTATCTACACTACTAAAGCGTTAAAGGTAGGCCTGTTTACTCCTGAACAATCGTTTTAGATTCAGATCCTTTGAGGTGTTTATGCGACGTGTTGTGGTTACCGGTATTGGGATAGTTTCCTGCTTGGGTAACGGAAAAACAGCCGTGCTTGACTCACTCAAAGCCGGCCGTAGCGGTATCCGTCATAATCAAACTTATGCAGATATCGGCATGCGTAGTCACGTCAGTGGCAGCATAGATATCAATGTTTCTGAACTAATAGATCGGAAGTTGTTGCGCTTCATGGGCGATGCATCGGCGTACAGCTATCTGTCGATGCAAGAAGCCATTAAAGATGCTGGACTGGAAGAAGAACAAGTCTCGAATTTTCGCAGCGGTATTGTTGCAGGCTCTGGTGGCGGCTCGCCGAAAGATCAGCTCGAATCTACTGACATCGCGATAGAGAGAGGCATTAAGCGCGTAGGCCCCTACCGTGTGCCGCGCACCATGAGCAGTTCGGTTTCAGCCTGCTTGGCAACATCATTCAAGATTAAAGGCATTAACTATTCGATTTCTTCAGCCTGTGCTACCAGTGCCCACTGCATAGGCAATGCCATGGAATTGATACAAATGGATAAACAGGATTTAGTGTTCGCTGGAGGGGGAGAATCCGAACACTGGTCCTTGTCTCACATGTTCGATGCCATGGGCGCGTTATCTACGAAATATAACGACTCTCCTGAAAAAGCGTCTAGGGCATTTGACGCCGATCGTGACGGTTTTGTGATTGCCGGAGGAGGTGGCATGGTATTAGTCGAAGCGCTAGACCATGCACTATCGAGGAAAGCAAAGATTTATGCAGAAATCACCGGCTATGGGGCTACTTCTGATGGCCACGACATGGTAGCACCATCAGGAGAAGGCGGCGCTAGAGCGATGCTTATGGCCAAGCAGAACCTGAAAGGCCCGGTAGATTATATTAATACCCATGGCACGAGCACGCCAGCGGGTGACATCTCGGAACTCAGAGCGATACGTAATGTTTTTGAGAATAGCATTCCTATAATCAATTCCACAAAATCTCTCAGTGGACACTCTCTCGGCGCTGCTGGCGTCCAGGAAGCTATCTACAGCCTTCTGATGATGGAAAATAATTTCATCGCGGCATCAGCCAATATTGAAAAACTGGATGAAGAGGCAATTGGCATGCCAATTGTGCTGGAACGCAAGGACGACACAGAGCTAAAGCGTATTATGTCTAACAGCTTCGGGTTTGGTGGCACTAATGCAAGCCTTGTGTTTGATCGATACTCTGATTAAAACTGTATAAAGTTGAACCCAAGCAAACAATAGTGGCTTGAAACTCTGTTATTAAGTGACTGGTCAATCCGGAATGTGTACTAAAAAGCTTACCTATTTGATTCTAGTTGTCAGCCTTGCTGCCGTTTCGGCATATGGACAAACTGCTCCACCGCCATTTCGTGGGATTACCACTCTAGAGCAACTCCAACCCTCTCCTCTGCCGCTTGAACAGGCGTTTCCTTTCTACATCAGTGAAGTCAGCCCCGGTAAGATGCGCGTGACTTGGAACTTGGCCGATGGCCACTATCTCTATCGGCATGCGTTCAATTTCACAATGAAGCAAAATGAGGCCAGTGAAGTCTTAGATGTGAACGCTCTGATTCCTAGTGGCCTCAAGAAATCGGATCAGTTCTTCGGCCAGATCGAAGCTTACTACAACAGGGTAAGTGTGGATCTCAACCTAACCACTGTACCCAGTCCTGAGGCGTTTCTAATCATCGAATACCAGGGATGCGCAGATTGGGGCTTCTGCTATCCACCACAGAAAACATTTTTTAAGCTCACGCCTTGACTGTCGAAATTTAGACACAAAATGAGTGAAATAGTAGCTATATTCTGAGAAAATGCTGCTAAAATCGGCAATTGGCTGAAACCAGCTAACTGCAAAGCCGAATTTTATCTTTGGGAAATTAAAAATGGCAAAAATTCTCGCCCTGCACGGGCCCAATTTGAACCTATTGGGTCATCGTGAACCAAATATCTATGGCGGCGACACCCTTAATGACATAAATGCACGCTGCGAAGCCATTTGCGCTAACAGCGGTCACGAATTTTCCAACCTGCAGAGCAATACTGAGGCAGAACTGATCAACAGATTACACGAAGCCAGGGTTGACGGCACTGCTTTTATGCTAGTGAATTTTGGTGGCTTTACTCATACCAGCATCGCGATCCGAGATGCAATTCTAGCTGTTGAAATTCCTTTTATCGAAGTTCACCTTTCCAACATTTACGCTAGGGAAGAGTATCGACATCACTCCTATTTCGCCGATATTGCGCTCGGCTGTATTGTCGGGCTAGGCGCACAAGGCTACGAACTAGCATTACATGCAGCCTTCAAGAAACTAGAGAACTAAATAAATTTTGTCGGGCACTGATTATGGATATTAGAAAAGTCAAAAAACTTATTGAATTGCTGGAAGCCTCGGATGTCGCTGAGATTGAAATCAAGGAGGGCGAGGAGGCGGTGCGTATCAGCCGTGCTCCCTCTGCTTCATCTGGACCAGTGACCTATCAGGCGGCTCCAGCTTCTAGCCCCACGCCCCCGACACCAAAAGAAACAGAAACACCCGCAGTTGGATCCGCTATAAAAGGCAATGTTGTCCAATCACCAATGGTAGGCACATTTTACCGTTCGCCTTCTCCTTCTTCGCCACCTTTTGTTGAAGTGGGAACACATGTGGAGGTTGGAGATGTGGTTTGCATTGTAGAAGCTATGAAAATGATGAACCAGATCGAATCAGATTATGCTGGCTTAGTGGAAGCCATACTAGTTGAAGACGGCGAACCTGTAGAGTTCGATCAGGCACTGATTACAATCGCTTGATTGTTAACGCACCCTGCAACAGGATCACAATACATGCTTGATAAAGTTCTTATAGCCAATCGCGGAGAGATCGCGCTGCGAGTTTTGCGTGCGTGTAAAGAACTGGGCATCAAAACAGTGGCTGCTCACTCAGTAGCAGATAGAGAACTTATGCATGTTCGGTTGTCCGATGAATCTGTATGCATCGGACCCTCCAACCCCTCAGATAGCTATCTAAACATTCCCGCGATCATAAGTGCAATGGAGGTTACTGATGCCGAAGCAGTGCATCCAGGCTACGGATTCCTATCTGAAAATGCAGATTTTGCAGAGCAGGTAGAAAACAGTGGGTTTAAATTCATAGGCCCGAAGGCAGAAACTATTCGGAAGATGGGAGATAAAGTTTCCGCCATCGAAGTAATGAGGAAAGCAGGCGTACCTACCGTGCCTGGCTCCAATGGCCCTCTGGACGATAACAAGGACCGGACTTTGAACCTCGCTAGGGGGATCGGTTACCCAGTAATTATCAAAGCCGCAGCCGGGGGAGGCGGACGTGGAATGCGGGTAGTTCATAATGAAGCGGCTCTGTTAAAAGCGATCTACGTCACCCAAACCGAAGCTAAATCGTTCTTTGGTAATGGCATAGTTTATCTAGAGAAATTTCTAGAGAATCCCCGACACGTAGAAATTCAAGTGCTCGGCGATGGATTAGGTGATGCGATTCACCTAGGTGAACGTGATTGTTCATTGCAAAGACGCCATCAAAAGGTACTGGAGGAAGCCCCTGCCCCAGGCATACCAATTCAGGCACGTGAACGAGTCGCCACCACATGTATCCAGGCATGTAAGAACATGCGATACCGTGGTGCCGGCACGCTCGAATTTTTGTACCAAGATGAAAACTTTTATTTCATCGAGATGAATACCCGCGTGCAAGTAGAACACCCAGTCACAGAAATGGTCACAGGTGTGGATATCGTCAAAGAGCAACTGCGCATCGC